>Ga0315905_10000123_pt1 | contig 82156 bp, 71 predicted proteins | sample LakEriMetagenome_5_FD_203522 | JGI IMG/M metagenome (GOLD analysis project Ga0315905, IMG submission 203522) | Freshwater fungal communities from buoy surface, Lake Erie, Ohio, United States - Buoy 4 MA121 | ecosystem: Environmental > Aquatic > Freshwater > Lake | place: USA: Lake Erie, Ohio...
CTATTTTACTTAAAATTTTAATGGATTTCTACACCATTCATTTGGAGGGGTTTAAAAAACCAAAATCACTCGAAGTTCTTCGGGAAGTATTTGCTTAGGATAGTCAACAGTATTCAGTAATCAGCATTCAGTAATCATTCAACAGTATTCAGCATTCAGTCACAAGTTACTAATCACTAGTCACTAGTTACCAATCACTAGTCACTAGTTACCAATCACTAGTCAACAGTAATCAGTCAACAGTATTGAGTAATCAGTCACTAGTCACTAATAACTAGTTACTAATCACTAGTTACTAATCACTAGTTACTAATCACTAGTTACTAATCACTAGTCACTAGTTACTAATCACTAGTTACCAATCACTAGTCAACAGTATTGAGTAATCAGTCACTAGTTACTAATCACTAGTTACTAATCACCAATCACTCTTATTTTTCGTATTTTCTCCAATCGCAACTTAAATAATTCCTAAAAGTAAGCGCAGTTTCGCCTAATTTGTGCCCTCGTAAAGCAATTTTCATTACTTTCGCAATCGGATTCAAGAAAACGACAAAATGAGTACAAAATTTACTGAATACAAAGGACTTGACCTGCCTGTTGTGGCAGCTGAGGTACTTAAGTTTTGGAAAGAAAAGAACGTCTTTGAACAAAGTGTCACTTCACGAGAAGGAGCTCCACCCTATGTGTTTTTTGAAGGGCCACCTTCTGCAAACGGTTTGCCTGGAATTCATCACGTAATGGCACGTGCGATTAAAGATATTTTTTGTCGTTATAAAACCCAAAAAGGCTATCAAGTAAAACGAAAAGCAGGTTGGGATACGCATGGTTTACCCGTAGAATTAGGTACTGAAAAGGAATTAGGTATTACCAAAGAAGCTATCGGAAAAACGATTTCGGTAACAGCATATAACGAAGCGTGTAAACGCACCGTGATGCGCTATACAGACGTTTGGAACGATTTAACCGAAAAAATGGGCTACTGGGTCGATATGAACGATCCCTATGTAACGTATAAGTCCAAATATATGGAGTCGGTTTGGTGGCTGTTGCATCAAATCTACACTAAGAATTTATTGTATAAAGGATACACTATTCAACCCTATTCACCCAAAGCAGGAACGGGTTTGTCTTCGCACGAAGTGAACCAGCCTGGAACTTATCGTGATGTAACCGACACGACAATTGTCGCACAATTCAAAGCGGTAGCCGAAAGTTTGCCTGCCTTTTTACAAGAATTTGGCGATATTCACTTTTTGGCATGGACCACTACACCTTGGACATTACCATCGAATACGGCTTTGACGGTCGGACCTAAAATTGACTATGTTTTAGTAAAGTCATTTAACCAATATACGTTCGAACCCATCCAAGTAATTTTAGCGAAACCTTTATTGGGTAAAGTGTTTGGTGGAAAATATACAGTTGCTGAAAGTGACGCTGATTTTTTCAACTATAAATCGGATGATAAAAAGATTCCTTATGCAGTAATCGCTGAAGCAAAAGGAGCTGATTTGGTAGGGATTCGCTACGAACAGTTATTACCGTATGTGTTGCCGTATCAATCGCCAGAAAATGCATTCCGAGTGATTGCGGGTGATTTCGTGACTACCGAAGATGGTACCGGTATTGTGCATACTGCGCCTACTTTTGGTGCGGATGATGCCAAAGTTGCCAAAGAAGCCACACCCGAAGTTCCACCAATGTTGGTTTTGGACGAAGCAGGTAATCCTGTTCCACTAGTGGATTTACAAGGGCGTTTCATTCAAGGTTTGGGAGATTTATCAGGCAAATATGTTAAGAATGAATATTATAATGAAGGAGAAGCGCCCGAGAAATCGGTAGATGTTGAAATCGCTATTCGTTTAAAAGAAGAAAACAAAGCCTTTAAGGTTGAGAAATACGTACACAGTTATCCCCACTGTTGGCGCACAGACAAACCGATTCTCTACTATCCATTAGATTCCTGGTTTATCAAAATTACGGAAGTAAAAGACCGGATGTTTGATCTAAACGATACTATCAATTGGAAACCCAAAGCTACTGGAGACGGACGTTTTGGAAATTGGTTAAAAAATGCCAACGACTGGAACTTATCGCGGTCTCGTTATTGGGGTATTCCATTGCCGATTTGGCGAACAGAAGATAAAACAGAAGAAATTTGTATTGGTTCGATTGAACAATTGTACAACGCCATTGAAAAAGCGGTGGCTGCGGGTCTAATGACCGAGAATCCCTACCGTGGCTTTGAAATTGGGAACATGGACGAAGCCAACTATGATTTGGTGGACTTACATAAAAACATCGTAGATAATATCGTGTTGGTTGCTCCATCTGGTAAAGCCATGAAACGCGAATCCGACTTGATTGACGTTTGGTTTGATTCCGGTGCGATGCCCTATGCACAATGGCATTATCCGTTTGAAAATAAAGCGATGATTGACAATAACGAGGCTTTTCCTGCCGATTTTATCGCTGAAGGCGTTGATCAAACGCGCGGATGGTTTTATACATTACACGCTATTGGAACCTTGGTTTTTGACAAAATCGCATACAAAAATGTAGTTTCCAACGGTTTGGTACTGGATAAAAATGGACAGAAAATGTCTAAACGCTTGGGCAATGCTGTTGATCCTTTTGAAACCTTAAGCGAATATGGTCCTGATGCAACCCGTTGGTACATGATTTCCAATGCAAATCCATGGGATAATTTAAAATTTGACATTGAAGGAGTAGCTGAAGTTCGCCGTAAGTTTTTCGGGACGCTATACAATACCTATTCATTCTTTGCTTTATATGCGAATATTGATGGGTTTACCAATCAAGAAGTTGAAGTTCCATTAAACGAACGACCTGAAATTGACCGTTGGATACTATCAGAGCTGCATACGTTAATTCAAACCGTAGACGAGGCCTATGCCGATTATGAACCGACTAAAGCAACACGTGCTATTGCAGATTTTGTCCAAGAAAATCTAAGTAATTGGTATGTCCGTTTGTGTCGTCGTCGTTTTTGGAAGGGGGAATATGGAACCGACAAAATTGCCGCCTATCAGACCCTGTATACGTGTCTGTTAACCGTTGCTAAATTATCGGCTCCTGTAGCACCTTTCTTTATGGATCAGTTGTACCGCGACTTGGTCAATGCAACGGGAACCCCTGAATTTACTAGCGTTCACTTGGCAAATTTTCCGGAATTTGTTGAAAAATTTGTTGATAAATCACTGGAACGTAAAATGTTAAAAGCACAGACTATTTCATCTCTGGTATTGTCCTTACGCAAAAAAGAGATGATTAAAGTGCGTCAACCTTTACAAAGAGTAATGATTCCAGTACTTGACTCGACATTTAAAGCCGAAATTGAAGCGGTTTCCGACTTAATTAAGTCTGAAGTTAATGTCAAAGAAGTAGAGTTACTAGATGATGTTGCAGGAGTGCTAGTAAAACAAATTAAACCGAATTTTAAGGCACTTGGCCCTCGATTTGGAAAAGACATGGGTCTGATTTCCAAAGCAATACAAAATTTCACTCCCGAGCAAATCAACTCGATTGAAAGTAAGGGAGAATTAGATATTGAAATTTCCGGAAAAAGTATAACTTTAACATCCCAAGACGTAGAGATTTCCTCTCAAGATATCCCGGGTTGGTTGGTAGCTAATGCAAACGGCATTACTGTTGCATTAGACATCACCTTAACGGACGCATTAGTAGAAGAGGGAATTGCACGCGAATTGGTAAACCGTATCCAAAATATCCGTAAAGACTCCGGGTTTGAAGTAACCGACAAAATTAAAGTAGCGTTACAGCGCAACGGAGCTTTGGAAAAGGCTATTCGAAATAATGAAAAATATGTATGTTCGGAAACCTTAACCGAAGAATTAATTTTTATGGACGTATTGGCAAACGGTTCAGAAATTGAGTTCGATGATATAAAAACTAGAATATTAATCTCAAAATAGGAATAATTATGGTTGAAGAAAAATTGAGATATTCAGACGCTGATTTAGCGGAATTCAAAGAGATTATCTTAAAGAAAATTGAAAAAGCACAGACTGATCTTGAATTGATCAAAAGTGCGTATATGAATGATTTAAACAACGGAACAGACGACACTTCGCCTACATTTAAAGCATTTGAAGAAGGAAGTGAAACCATGAGTAAGGAAGCCAACTCACAATTGGCAATTCGTCAAGAGAAATTCATTCGCGATTTGAAAAACGCCTTGTTTCGTGTTGAAAACAAAACCTATGGTATCTGTAAAGTGACGGGGAAATTGATTTCCAAAGAACGCTTGAAAATCGTACCCCACGCTACCATGAGTATCGAAGCAAAAAACATGCAACGCTAAGTTGTTTATCGATTAGTAAACGCTCCTTTAAGGGGCGTTTTACTTAAAAAAACCTATTTTTGCCCACATAAAAATAATTCAAACCTCCATCAATAGCACAGCCGTATGAAATTAAGAAATGCAGCGCTAATCATTTTCCTTTTATTGGCCATTGACCAATTTTCTAAGCTATACATCAAAACCAATTTTATGCTTCAAGAAAAATATGATGTATTCAGTTGGTTTAAAATTTATTTTATCGAGAATGAAGGAATGGCATGGGGCACTGTAATTCCAGGGGCCTATGGAAAGTTAATCTTGACGGTATTTCGAATAGTAGCTGTAGGAGTTATCGCTTACTGGTTGTGGGATGCGATCAAAAAAAATAAAAACAATTTATTAATTACTGCCATCAGTTTAATTTTTGCTGGTGCACTTGGTAACATTGTAGATTCTGTTTTTTATGGAGTCGTTTTTGACGACAGTATAAACCATTTGGCTACTTTCTTTTCCGATCAACCCTACGGAACATTATTTCACGGTAAAGTTGTGGATATGTTTTATTTTCCGATTATTGAAAACTATAGTTTACCCTCATGGATTCCGTTAATCGGTGGCAAAGAATTTACCTTTTTTAATGCAGTTTTTAATATAGCCGATATGGCTATTTCAACAGGTGTAGGGATATTAATTGTGTTTAACAAACGCGCTTTTGCTCATACACCAGAACCTGCCAATGTGTCTATCAAATCTTGGGATGACGATCATCACGATGCGCCCTCTCAAGAAAACGAATAAATTTCTTCCGGCGTTACACAATAATCCAATCGAACGTCTGCTTGAGTTGCATCTGAAATTTCGGAAACGGCATCAAATATGGATAAGCCAATTTTAATGGTGTCAGGACGACACTTCATTAAAAAGCGATCGTAGAACCCTTTCCCATAACCAACACGACATCCTTTTTTGTCAAAGGCTAATAATGGTATAAAAACAACATCCAATTTGTTTTCGGGCACTAGCAAACCCTCAACGGGCTCGGGAATACCATAAGTGTTTTTACGTAATTGGGTGTTTTCTGTAAGTAAATAATGGGTAAGAGTGCCCAACTCAAAATTGCTTTTTGAAAGGACGACCTCTTTGTCTTTCCCTAAAAGAATAGGTAAAATAAACTCGGTCTGTACTTCTTTTTGTTCGGTAATTGTTAAAAACAAATGGTAATATACGTGCTCCCAAATGGGCATATTTACCAATTGATTTGCAATTTGTAAGCTTTTAAACGCTAGTTCTTCATCATTAAGCTCTTGGCGTTTTATTTTATACGCTTTTCGCAATTCCTTTTTTAACATCAATTATCACTTCAATTCATGTGTAAAGGTAATTAATGTAATGCTAATTTTTATCGCGTAAGTAGTAGCGTTTATTCCATACTGCTGAAATTAAAGCCAATAATTAAAAAAATTCAACTAAAAATGGAACTCAATCCTTTATGAGTTTTACCGGCGTAAATTAACGTATGGGGTTTTTTACTTTTGAATTTTAACAACAGGAGGTTAAAAATCATTCTTTGGAGCGTATTGCGGGTTTCTTCTGTGTATTTTTGTAAAAAAGATTTCGATGGCTGTGCCCACTGCATTAGAGTTGCAAATTCAAACGTTACCGGACAATCCTGGGGTATATCAATATTTTGATAGCGAAGGGAAAATTTTGTATGTGGGAAAAGCAAAGAATCTAAAAAAAAGGGTAGCCTCCTATTTTAACAAAGTGCATGATAATGCGAAAACCAATGTATTGGTTCGAAAAATCCATGAAATAAGACATATTGTAGTAGCCACAGAGGCCGATGCGTTATTGCTGGAAAATAATTTAATTAAAAAATTACAACCACGGTATAATGTATTATTGAAAGACGACAAGAGTTATCCATGGATTTGTATTAAACGCGAACCTTTTCCGCGCGTGTTTCCGACGCGAAAAATGATCAAAGACGGCTCAGATTACTATGGGCCTTATACCAATTTTAAAGTGGTTCAGGCTATTTTGGAAATGATTAAAGAGTTGTATCCGTTACGCACCTGTTCACTAGATTTAAAACCTGCCAATATCAAAAGTGGTAAATTTAAGGTGTGTTTAGAATACCATATTGGCAATTGCAAAGGCCCCTGTGAAGGAATGGAATCAGAACAGCATTATTTGGAACAAGTTGCAGCTATCCGCGAAATATTAAAAGGAAATTTCAAAGACAGTTTACGTGATTTCAAAAAGAAAATGCACGATTTTGCCAGGGCGATGCATTTTGAAGAGGCCCAGAAAATGAAAGAAAAAATCGAGGCTTTAGAAAACTATCAAGCGCGATCTACGATAATAAATCCCAAGATTTCAAATATTGATGTATTTTCCATTGTTTCAGATGAAAGTATGGCTTTTGTCAATTTTTTACAAATCGCTCATGGTGCAATTGTGCGTTCACATACCTTAGAACTGAAAAAGAAATTGGATGAGTCCGATGAAGAATTATTGTTGCTTGCAGTGATTGAATTGCGCGAACGCTTTCATTTGACTTCTAAAGAAATTGTAGTGCCGTTTATGTTGGATTTAGGGGATAAAATTAAGGTCACAGTGCCACAATTAGGCGATAAAAAGCAAATTTTAGAGCTCTCCCAACGCAATGCAAAATACCAACGATTGGAACAATTAAAACAAATTCAGATTGTCGATCCAGAGCGGCATACCAATCGAATTATGGCACAAATGCAAAAAGATTTACGCCTATCGGTTGAGCCCCGTCATATCGAATGTTTTGACAATTCGAATATCCAAGGAACCCATCCGGTTTCGGCATGTGTAGTATTTAAAGACGGAAAGCCCAGCAAAAAAGATTACCGCCATTTTAATGTCAAAACCGTTGAAGGGCCAAATGATTTTGCAACAATGGAAGAAGTAGTTTACCGGCGTTACAAACGGTTGCAAGAAGAACATCAACCCTTACCCCAATTAATTATCATTGACGGAGGCAAAGGGCAGTTATCAGCGGCATTAAAAAGTTTAGAGGAATTAAACTTACGGGGTAAAATCGCTATTATCGGCATTGCTAAACGTTTGGAAGAGTTGTTTTATCCAGGTGATTCAATTCCTTTATATTTGGATAAAAAATCAGAAACCTTAAAGGTTATCCAGCATTTGCGCAACGAAGCACACCGTTTTGGGATTACTTTCCATCGGGATAAACGAAGTAAATCGGCATTGCAATCCAGTATGGAGACCATTCCGGGTATAGGTGAAAAGACAATGCAAGCGCTGCTAAAGTATTTTAAAAGTGTTAAAAGACTAAAAATTGCTTCCCAAAGTGAAATTTCTAAAGTGATAGGACCTTCAAAAGCCAAAAAAATTTACGAATTTTACAAGGAAAATCAGAACTAACTCCAATTTGAAAGTAGTAGGTACATTCCGCGTTTATTTTAGAATTCCATTGGGGAGTTTATGGGCTTTATTCATTTGGTTTTTGCCTGGTTTGCTATTTGCACAAGAGGCTCCTAAGCGACCTAAAATCGGATTGGTATTGAGTGGCGGGGGTGCCAAAGGGTTTGCCCACATAGGTGTATTACGTGTTTTGGAAGAGACCGGTGTTAAAATTGATTATATCGGAGGAACCAGCATGGGCGCGGTTGTAGGGGGGTTATATGCAACGGGCTACAATGCCCAGCAAATCGATTCTATTTTTCACGATACAAATTTCAACGAACTTTTAAGTGATTTTATTCCGAGAAGTTCGAAGAGTTTTTACGAGAAGCGAAACGATGAAATGTATGCACTTACGTTACCCTTTCACAAAATGGCTCTAGGGGTTCCAATTGCACTTTCTAAAGGGTTATACAACTATAATTTATTATCTAAGCTTACCCATAAAGTTCGCCATGTGCGCGATTTTAATCAATTACCCATACCGTTTTTATGTGTGGCAACAAATATTGAAAACGGAGCCCAAGAGGTACTACAAAGTGGCTATTTGCCTGAGGCTTTATTAGCTAGTTCGGCCTTTCCTAGTTTGTTTTCTCCCGTAGAAATTAATGGTAAACTCTTGATTGATGGTGGTGTGACCAACAATTATCCGGTCGATGAATTACGAAAAATGGGAGCCGATATCATTATTGGAGTCGATGTTCAAGACGACTTACAAAACCGCGATAATTTAAAAGAAGCTACCCGTATTTTGGTTCAAATTTCCAATTTGGAGATGATTGAAAGCATGAAACAAAAGCAAAAACGTACCGATTTTTATATCAAACCCGATATTAAAGATTACAATGTAATTTCTTTTGATAAAGGCCGAGAGATTATTGCGCGTGGCGAAGCAGCAGCGCGGCAATATAAGGATGAATTTATCAAATTGGCGGCCCAAAATTACACGGTTCAAAAGATGGCGGTACAACAAGACAGTTTGCAAATAGACCGAATTACCGTTAACAGTATTAAAAATTATACACGCGCCTATGTAATTGGTAAACTTGGATTTAAGCAAGGAATGAAGGTGAGTTATTCCGATTTAAAAAATGGAATCAATAAATTAACTGCTACGGGCAACTTTAGTTCAATTATATTTCAATTAAATCCTTTCAATTCAGGGGACGAACTCGAAATGAAATTGGTAGAAAGTAAAAATAAAACGTTTTTGCGTTTTGGTTTGCATTATGATGGTTTGTACAAAAGTGCGGCAATAGTCAATTTTACGCAGAAGAAAATGGTGTTTCGCAATGATGTGTTGTCGGCAGACTTTGCTTTAGGAGATAATTTTAGATACAATTTAGATTATTATGTGGATAATGGATTTTATTTTAGTTTCGGTTTAAAATCCCGCTTCAATCAGTTTAATCGTAATGTAAAGACTACAACTAGTAACCGTGCATTTTTTAATCAAGAAGGCATTAACTCATTCAATGTTGATTATTCTGATTTTACACAACAAGCCTATTTACAAACCATTTTTGCTCAAAAATTTTTAATAGGGGCTGGTATTGAGTGGAAACACTTACAAATCAAATCCAAGACCTTAGAAGATCAAAAGCAATATTTTGATAATAGTGATTATGCCAGTATTTTTGGCTATATGAAATATGATTCTTTTGACAACAAATATTTCCCAAAAAAAGGTTGGTTTTTTAATGGAGAAGTCGATTCGTATGTATACTCATCAGATTATACAAAACGGTTTGATCGCTTTACTATTGTAAAAGGTGAAGCAGCAATTACCCGAACATTTTATAAAATATTCAATGTAAAGTTACAGTCCGAAGTAGGAATATCTATTGGTGAAAATGGTGCACAGTTTATGGACTTTGTTTTAGGAGGCTATGGTTATCAGACGGTAAATAATTTCCGTCACTTTTATGGATATGATTTTATGGGGGCCATAGCCGATAGTTATATTAAATCGCTTGGAACTGTTGATGTTGAATTTTACAAAAAAAACCATATCAATTTTTCTGTTAATTATGCCAACTTAGGAGATAAATTATTTGAAACTGGCAATTGGTTTTCAAGACCAAAATTTACGGGGTATGCTTTAGGCTATGGTTTAGAAACCATTTTGGGGCCAATTGAGGCAAAATATTCATGGTCGCCTGAACAGCCCAAAGGCTTTTTGTGGCTAAGCGTCGGATTTTGGTTCTAGTCGATGCAATGCATAGCTTTTTTTCGGTAAAAACCCTATATTTGAAAACTATAACATAACCAAAATATAATATTATGTCAATTTGGAGAGTCAAACCCGTAGCTGCTTTTGAAGCAGATATGAAGAAAAGTCAACTAAAAAGGGTTTTAGGTAAATGGAGTCTTACAGCCATTGGAGTTGGTGCCATTATCGGAGGTGGAATATTTGTATTAACAGGAACAGGAGCCTATTATCATGCCGGACCTGCGTTAGCGCTTTCGTTCATAATTGCAGGGGTAGCCTGTGTTTTTGCTGCGCTTTGTTATTCTGAATTCGCTTCAATTTTACCTGTAGAGGGTTCTGCTTATGCTTATGCCTATGGTACAATTGGAGAAATTTTCGCATGGATTATTGGTTGGGGGCTTATACTCGAATACGCAATGGGCTCAATGACCGTAGCGGTTTCTTGGTCAGGGTATTTTAACAAACTGCTCAAAATGTTTGGTTTAAAACTCCCCGAATGGTTAACTACAGATCCTGCTAGTTATACAGGCGATGGGTTTTCTATGAATTTACCTGCATTTTTGATTGTATTATTTGTAATCTCAATTTTAATTAAAGGAACGAGTAGTGCTGCTAAGGCAAACAATTTTATAGTTATACTCAAAGTTTCAGCTGTTTTGTTTGTAATTATTGCAGGGTTGTTCTTTATCAATACTCAAAATTGGGACCCATTTATTCCCGCAGCTACTCAAATCATTGAGAAAGAAACAACACACAATGCGTATGGTTTGGCGGGTGTAATTTCAGGTGCGGCTGCTATTTTCTTTGCTTATGTCGGATTTGATGCGGTTTCTACGCAAGCGGGTGAAGCGATAAATCCGAAGAAAGACGTGCCCTTTGCAATTATTGCTTCATTATTGATTTGTACGGTCTTATACATTTTGGTGTCTTTAGTTTTAACCGGAATGATGAATTATAAAGATTTTAATCCACTTGGGCAATATCCCGATGCAATAAAAGCGCCTGTAGCCTATGCCTTTGATATTGCAGGTCAAGGATGGGCTGGATTTATTATTACAATTGCTGCCACAGTGGGATTGATTTCTGTATTAATGGTTATGATCATGGGACAGTCTCGAATTTTCTTAGGAATGTCAAAAGACGGGTTAATTCCTCCAGTATTTTCCAAGATTAATCCTACCTCGGGTACCCCAAAAACAAATTTGATGATTTTAGGCGCCATTATTTCGGTAGTTGCCGCTTTTACACCTATTAATAAATTGGCAGACATGACCAGTTTCGGTACATTATTTGCCTTTACCATGGTTTGTATAGCCGTTTGGATTTTACGTAAAAAGCAGCCTGATTTGAAGCGTACATTTAAAGTGCCTGCATTACCAGTTATTGCGATTTCTGGAATTTTAATCAATACGTATTTAATGATTAATTTGAGTTTAGATGCACAAATGTTGTCTCTAGCATGGTTAGCAATTGGTATTCTTGTCTATTTTATTTATGGCAAACGAAAGTCCAACTTGAATAACCCAACAGAATAAAAACTTCAAAATCCAAATTCGAGAGCATTTGGATTTTTTTTTCGATATTTGTTTACATGAAAGGCTGGAATGGATTATTGTACCATCTAAAGTTCCTCATCAAGAGAAATCCTGAATGAGGGAGGTTCAGTTTTGGTTTGTAACGGGTGCCAGCCCTATGTTTAATACTTAAATTGTAACGATGCCGATTTATCATCAATTAGGAAATATCCCTCACAAGCGACACATTCAGTTTCGCAAACCCAACGGCGAATTATATTATGAACAATTGTTTGGAACCATCGGATTTGATGGAATGTATTCCAACATGTATCATGTACACCGTCCGACACAGGTTAAAACAATTCGCCGCCAATACAGTGTAGCGCCAAAAATTGCGAAAGCCAATAATATTCAATCCTACCGTTTACGCGGTTTTGAAGTACAACCTCAAGATGATTTTTTAGAAAGCCGAAAAATCGTTTTAACCAACGCTGATTGTCATATTGTATTGGCAGCGCCTCGCCAATCTACAACCCAGTACTTTTATAAAAATACAGATTCAGATGAGGTGATTTTTATTCACAAAGGTTCTGGAAAATTACGCACTATGATGGGTAATTTAGATTTTAAGTATGGCGATTATTTGGTAATTCCACGCGGAATGATTTATCAAATGGAATTTAATACTTCGGATAATCGATTGTTTATAGTCGAATCCCATCGGCCCGTATACACCCCAAAACAATACCGAAATTGGTTTGGACAATTATTGGAACATGCTCCTTATTGTGAACGGGATATTCGCAAGCCCTATGAATTAGAAACCCACGATGAAACGGGAGAATTTTTAATCAAAATCAAAAAGAAAGATGAAATTTTTGATATGATTTATGCGACACATCCCTTTGATGTTGTTGGGTATGACGGGTATAATTATCCTTATGCCTTTTCGATTCACGATTTCGAACCGATGACAGGGCGAATTCATTTACCTCCGCCAGTGCATCAAACCTTTGAGACCGATGCTTTTGTGATCTGTTCATTTGTGCCACGTTTGTATGATTATCATCCGCAATCGATTCCCGCACCTTATAACCACAGTAATATTGATGCCGATGAGGTGTTGTATTATGTAGATGGTGATTTTATGAGTCGAAACGATGTTGAAGCAGGCCATATATCATTGCATCCTGCTGGAATTCCACATGGCCCTCACCCTGGCGCTGTAGAACGAAGTATTGGTAAAAAAGAAACCCTGGAATTAGCAGTTATGATCGATACTTTTAAGCCGTTAATGGTTACAGAAGACGCACTTGATATAGCCGATGAACGTTATTTTCAATCCTGGTTAGAATAATTCATAAAACAACTTTTGGACGCATTTTGTCCGCTAATACCTTTAATTTAATGTCAAAAGATATAAAATCAGTTGAATATGGTCTTGAGAAAATCTTTCAAGGCGCTCAAGATTTCCTTCCTTTATTAGGAACAGATTATGTCGAATTTTACGTGGGCAATGCGAAGCAGTCGGCTCATTTTTACAAAACCGCATTCGGATTCCAGTCCCTAGCCTATAAAGGATTAGAGACGGGCTCACGCGACGAAGTGAGTTATGTGTTAAAACAAGACAAAATTCGTTTGGTATTAACGACCCCTTTAAATAGCAATTCTCCCATCAATGATCATTTGCGTAAACACGGAGATGGCGTAAAAGTAGTTGCATTATGGGTAGAAGATGCACGATCAGCTTGGGAGGAGACCACCAAACGAGGTGCGCGTTCTTTTATGGAACCGACCGTTGAAAAAGATGAACATGGCGAAGTTGTTCGATCAGGAATCTATACTTATGGAGAAACTGTGCATATGTTTGTAGAACGCAAAAATTATGACGGCACCTTCCTTCCCGGGTTTATGGATTGGAAATCAGAGTATAATCCAGAACCGCTGGGTTTAAAATTTATCGATCATATGGTTGGTAATGTAGGTTGGGGCGAAATGAACCAATGGGTGGCTTGGTATGAGCAGGTGATGGGATTTGAAAACTTCTTATCATTTGATGATTCTCAGATCCATACCGAGTATTCGGCCTTGATGAGTAAAGTTATGTCAAATGGGAATGGTCGTATTAAATTCCCTATCAACGAACCGGCTGAAGGGAAAAAGAAGTCCCAAATAGAAGAATATTTGGATTTTTATGAAGGTCCAGGAGTACAACATATAGCGGTAGCTACCGATGATATTATTAAAACAGTATCGGGTTTAAAGGCGCGCGGCGTAGAATTTTTACCTCCACCACCGCAGGCGTATTATGATGAAATTCCAGCTCGTTTGGGGCAACATATGAAAATCATGAAGGAAGACATCAAAGAACTTCAAAAACTATCCATATTGGTCGATGCCGATGAAGAGGGGTACTTACTTCAAATATTTACCAAACCTGTTGAAGATCGTCCTACTTTATTTTTTGAAATTATTCAACGTATGGGAGCTAGAGGATTTGGTGCGGGTAATTTTAAAGCATTATTTGAGTCAATCGAACGGGAACAAGCATTGCGAGGAACGTTATAGTTTTGGGTTTTTATTGCACTATTTATAAAATACAACGTTGTAGTATCGTGTTTTTTAATAATTATATGTTAAAGTCGGTATTTTAGTTGTAATTATTGAAATTGACGCTGTACATTTGCCACTGAAAAACGAATAAAAGACTTTTGTCTTTTGAAAGTAGTAAGTTATTCATAATTTATAGTTTTTTGGTTGGTTAATAGCATAAAAACCCAGTCCTTTTTGGCTGGGTTTTTTTGTTTTTTTACATTTGGAACAGTAATTGTATGCCGTAAAAGACTAAACAGATTTATTATGAGAAAGTTATTGTTCCTCGGTTTATTGTTTTTTACAGTTGCATTCGATACGCAAAGTCCTTCCGCTTACGATGTGGGTGAATGGTTTAAGTTTCGGGTTCATTATGGATTAGTTACCGCTGGATTTGCCACACTCGAAGTAAAAGAAGCAATTCGCAACAATCGAAAAGTATATCATGCCATCGGAAAGGGATACACAACAGGAATGTCCCGTTGGTTTTTTAAAGTAGATGATAATTATGAATCCTACTTTGACAAAGTAACTGGAAAACCGTATCAATTTGTTCGAAAAATTGACGAAGGTGGATATATTAAAAATCAGGAAGGATTTTTCAACCAGGAGCGCAACACTATATTGGTAAAAGATTATAAAAATAATTCCAATAAAACGTTTACCACTCCTGAAAATGTCCAAGATATTGTTTCAACATTTTACTTTTTAAGGAACTACCCTAGTGTAGATCGCATGAAAGTAGGCGAAGCGATTAATGTAAATCTGTTTTTTGATGATGAGACCACAAAATTTAAGTTAAAATTCATCGGAAAAGAGGATTTGGAGACTAAATTTGGTGTTGTACCCTGTATGATTTTTCGCCCATTGGTTCAATCCGGAAGGGTTTTTAAAGAAGAAGAAAGTTTGACTGTTTGGATTTCCAATGATGATAATAAAATTCCTGTTCGGATAAAAGCAAGTTTAATGGTAGGATCTATCAAAGCCGACCTTGAAGGATTTAAAGGGCTATCCAATCCATTTGAAATAAAATCGAAATAATGATTGACGAAACCACAAACCAATTAATCCATGCCTTAGACGAAAAGTTTCACGGCATGAAACAAAATACAGCGACCCATTTGGAGGGATTACTTTGGGCCAAGCCCATTACCTATTGGGATTATATTCAAACCGATGCACTTTTGAATTTGCAAACGCAACGCACACTTTTACCAGATGAAATGGTCTTCATCATGTACCATCAGGTCAATGAGTTGTTGTTTAAAATGATTCTTTGGGAAATTGATCAAGTGTGTCACGCTTCTGAATTGACCACTGCATTTTTTACTGAAAAGTTACGTCGGATCAGTCGTTATTTTGATATGTTGACTACCTCATTTGATATTATGCGTGATGGAATGGAAGTCGAACAGTACATGAAGTTTAGAAATACGTTGACTCCTGCAAGTGGGTTTCAAAGTGCACAATACCGTAAAATTGAGTTTGCCTCTACCGATTTAATTAATTTAATAGATTACCGGTTCCGTGAAACAATTGATCGCAACACCTCCTACCGCAATGCGCTTGAGCATTTGTATTGGCAAGCCGCTGGTAAAGATCATAAAACAGGGCAAAAAAACTATTTAATACAAGCGTTTGAAGAAAAATATGATGCAGAATTCCTCCGTTTTATGGAAGAATACAACACCATCAACATTTGGCAAAAATTCAAACAATTACCTAAAGATGATCAGCAAAATCAAGAGTTGGTTGCAGCCATGCGCCATTACGACCGTACCGTCAATATTACTTGGGTAATGGGGCACTACAATGCCGCTCGAAAATATATTGAAAGTGGACAAGGCTCTGGTGAAGCTACCGGAGGGAGCGATTGGAAAAAATACATGCATCCCAAATACCAACGCCGCATTTTCTTTCCCGAATTGTGGTCAGCAGATGAATTGAAAAATTGGGGGGAGGATTGCTAGTATGATTCAACGACTGCTCAAAATAATAGGTTGCTTAGGCTTATTCTTGTTGCTTTTTTCATGTAAAGACGCACAAGAAGACTATATTATTGAACCTATGGAACCACGCAAGCCTATTGTCGATTTTGGGTTTAATTTTGACGATTACAACGTGCAATTCGATACCATTCGTAGTCAAGATACTTTTGAACGGATTCTCAAAAAGCAAAATTTAGGCGCCCATAAAGTAGCAGAAATAATTGAAAAAATAAAGGATTCAATCCCGCTGTCTGTCCGTTTTATGCGTCCTTATATTTGCCTACGCACAAAAGACAAGTACCACAAACTGCAGTATTTAATTTACCAGCCCAATCGTATTGATTATTATTTAGTCGATTTAACGGATTCAATTGTTGGGCAAAAAAAATCACGACCCTTAACCTTTAAAACCAAAACGATTGCAGGGGCATTAGACGGTTCGTTATCTTCCACATTGCAAACTATGAAAGTCGATCCCGCTTTGTCCAATAAATTATTGAAAGTTTATGCGTGGTCAATCGACTTTTTTAAATTGAAAAAAGGAGACAAATTTGCTGTAAGTTTTACCGAGCGTTATATAAATGATACTATTTTTGATGGGGTTGATAGCTTGCGTTGTGCCTTTTTTGAGTACAAGGGCAGCAAGATTTATGCATTTCCTTTTCAGCAAGAACAAAAAGGGCGTATCGATTATTACGATGAAAACGGGAAAGCTCTTAAGAATTTCTTTTTGAAGGCGCCCTTGAAATATATTCATATTACCTCCCGGTTTTCGCGAAGTCGTTTTCACCCAGTACAATTGCGCTGGAAAGCCCACAATGGCACCGATTATGCAGCACCTACGGGTACGCCCATCATGACTACCGCTACAGGAGTGGTTGAGCAAGCGGGTTATACGGCGGGGAATGGTAATTTTGTTAAAGTGAAACATGACCGCACCTTTTCAACTCAATATTTGCATATGTCACGGATATTGGTTCGACGAGGTCAGCGTGTAAAACAAGGCGATGTTATCGGAAAAGTGGGAAGTACCGGTTTGGCTACTGGACCTCACGTGTGTTACCGTTTTTGGAAAAATGGGGTGCAAGTTGATCCATTGCGTATTTCATTACCTAATGCACAGCCAATGGAGGGAAGAAACTTACCCCGATTTAAAGAACAAATGCGTCCGCTCAAACGCGAATTGGATAGTGTTGCGGCATTAACCTTTAAAACAAAATAAAGAAATTATCCAACTCCAACGTTTTCATAGATGTTGAACACTTTTTTTGGTGCACAATGCAACACGAACCAAATTCTTTTTGTCTAATTTTGTGTCGTAAAATTTTTAATTATGGCCCTAAATACAACTAATCCCACCCAAACACAGGCTTGGAAAAACCTTCAAGATCATTTTGAAGCGATGCAAAAGCAATCCATTAAAGCCTTATTTGCCGAAAATCCCAACCGAGCGGAGGAATTTCATTTACAATGGGACGATTTTTTAGTGGATTATTCTAAAAATGCCCTTACGCGAGAAACACTGAATCACTTATTAGCACTAGCCGATGAAGTTCAATTAAATCAAGCAATTGCCGCTTATTTTAGAGGGGATTTAATAAACCAAACCGAAAATCGAGCAGTTCTTCATACCGCATTACGCAATCCAGAAATGGCTACTGTTTGGGTAGATGGACAAAATGTAATGCCCGAAATTTTTGCTGTAAAAAATAAAATCAAAGACTTTACTTCCGAAGTAATTTCAGGAGTTCGTAAGGGGTATACCGGTAAAGCTTTTACAGATGTCGTGAATATTGGTATCGGGGGTTCCGACTTGGGGCCGGCTATGGTAGTTGAAGCCTTACAGTTTTATAAAAACCACTTGAACGTACATTTTGTTTCCAATGTAGATGGCGATCATGTACACGAGGTAATTAAAAAAATCAATCCGGAGACGACTTTGTTTGTTATTGTTTCCAAAACCTTTACTACGCAAGAAACTTTATCTAATTCTGAAACGATTCGTGCATGGTTCTTGCAATCTGCGCAGCCCGAAGATGTAGCCAACCATTTTGTAGCTGTCTCTACGAATATTCAAAAAGTAACGGAATTTGGAATTCATGTTGACAATATTTTCCCAATGTGGGATTGGGTAGGCGGTCGATTTTCATTGTGGAGTGCCGTGGGATTGTCTATTGCTTTAGCCGTAGGATTTGAACATTTTGACGCACTTTTGTCTGGAGCCAATAAAATGGATGATCATTTTAAAACGACTCCATTTGAACAAAATATTCCGGTTATATTGGCTTTGTTAAGTATATGGTATAACAATTTTTACGGTGCAGAGAGTGAGGCATTAATTCCGTATACCCAATATCTTCAAAAATTGGCTCCCTATCTCCAACAAGGGATTATGGAAAGTAACGGAAAAAGTATTGGCCGCGATGGAAAACCAGTAAACTACCAAACAGGAACAATAATTTGGGGCGAACCCGGAACGAATTCGCAACATGCCTTTTTTCAATTGATTCATCAAGGAACAAAATTGATTCCGACGGACTTTATTGGATTTGTAAAATCGTTGCATGGTGACCAAAGCCATCATGACAAACTGATGTCAAATTTCTTTGCTCAGACCGAAGCTTTGTTAAATGGAAAATCGGAAACTCAAGTACGGGCTGAGTTTGAAAAGCAAGGAGTAGCACCAGAAAAAGCGTCCTATTTGCTGCCTTTCAAAGTGTTTTCTGGTGATCGACCAACCAATACAATATTAATCCAAAAATTGACTCCAGAAGCACTAGGAAAATTAATTGCGATGTATGAACACAAAATTTTCGTTCAAGGGGTAATTTGGAATATTTTTAGCTATGACCAATGGGGTGTAGAGCTCGGAAAACAATTGGCCAATTCGATTTTGGAAGAAATCAATACCCAAACCATTAAAGAGCACGACAGCTCTACTCAATTGTTGGTTTCATATTTTTTGAAAAAGCGCTAATTTCTAATTTAGAATCAATAGCAATTAGAGCAATCGTATTTTTGGTTGCGTTATTATAAGGTTTTTGCCTATTTTTGTTTTTCACTAAAAATAATAAACATGTTCAATTTTATACAAAAATTTCATTCAGGGTGGGCCTATTTAGCCTTAGCTTTATTGTTGTTTGCTGTTATTAATGCCTTGATGGGGAAGTCATCAGGACGCGAATTTACAGCTAGAGACCGTAAAATTGGATTATTTGCTTTAATCGCATCGCACATTCAATTGGTTGTAGGTCTTGTTTTGTATTTTGGATTTCAAAAAGAGATGCGACTTTCCTCTATGGAACATCCTATAGCAACTATCATTGCAATTATTTTAATTACTATCGGTTGGTCCAAACACAAGAAAAACGAAGCTTCAGATTCGAAATTTAAATCGTTTTTAATATTCTATTCATTAGGGCTTCTTTTTATTTTTTCTTGTATCCCTTGGCATTTGTGGTTATAATTTCCGAATTCCAGTAGACAAACAATAGGAATTCAAGGGTGTTCGTTTAAAACAACCTAATTCAAATCTTAACAAGAGCCAAATGAAATCATCAAAAAGCATAATCGTCGGCTTATCGGTAGTATTGGCGCTATTTTTTAGTTATACCTTTACCGCTCAAACGGCTGTAAATCCAGAACTTAAAAAGCAAAAGCCCGATACTATTAAAAAAGTAAAAGTCGTTGTTGAAGAAACTATAGAGGACACTACACTAGTCATTAATGGTAAGTATAAGCTTTATAAAAAGAAAGCACATGCCTCTTATTACGCCGATCGGTTTCATGGAAAGCGAACCGCGAGTGGAAAGCGCTATAATCGAAATAAATTAACGGCAGCACATAAAAAATTACCGTTGGGCACCTTGGTTCGGGTAACTAATGAATCAACCGGAAAATCGGTGATTGTAGAAATTACAGACCGCGGACCTTTCGCGCGGGGTCGTGAAATCGATTTATCCAAACGTGCCTTTGTTTTGATTTCTGGATCACATAATTCGGGCACTGCTATAGTTACGCTAGAAGTAATTGAAGTAGAGAAGAAATCACCATGAGGTAAACGGGTGTTGTGATAAATACGCATTGTAGTAACGATGATCATGAGTTACTTCATCGCCCAACCACTCGGGTTTTTCGTAGGAATCGTTTTCGTTTTGTAATTCGATTTCAGCCAATACAAGTCCTATATTCTCTCCTTCAAAAACATCAACTTCAACGATATGTTGACCCGATACCACTTCGTATCGGGTTTTTTGTATCATCCCTTTTTCACACAACGGTAGTAAGTGTTGGGCTTCCTGCAACGTAATTTCTTTTTCCCATTCCAGCCGACTCACCCCCGAAGCATTGCTTTTGCCTTTAATCGTTAAATAGCCTTTTTCACCTTTAATACGAATACGAACTGTTCGCTCTGGAACCGTGGACAAATAGCCTTGAGCAATAGGAATTGCACAACGACTTTCATTTTTGAAGCGATCGTCTTTTACCAAAAACTTCCGTTCGATTTCTTTCATTTGTTTGCTATTTTGTTCAAAAATAGGAATTAAAACCTTTAGGAGTTACGATTCGATTATAAGAAATTCTAGTAATTTTGAGTCATGCCTGAAGCACTTCACTTCCGTAAAATTATTCATATTGATATGGACGCATTTTATGCTTCTGTAGAGCAAATGGACCATCCCGAATTACGCGGGAAACCCATTGCAGTGGGTGGTAGTGAAGAGCGCGGTGTAGTGTCGGCAGCGAGTTATGAAGCCCGAAAATTTGGTGTTCGCAGTGCTATGAGTGGCGTACAAGCCAAACGGTTATGTCCAGAATTGATTTTTGTTCGCCCGCGTTTTGACCGGTATACCGAGATTTCCAATCGCATACGGGCTATTTTTAGGGAGTATACCGAATTGGTCGAGCCGTTATCACTCGATGAGGCCTATTTGGATGTGACGGTGAATAAAAAAGGCAATCCGAGTGCTTCATTGCTAGCTCAAGAAATTCGTTCACGTATTTATAACGAAATTGGGTTAACCGCTTCGGCAGGGATTTCCAACACCAAATTTGTTGCCAAGGTAGCAAGTGATTACAACAAACCCAACGGTCAAAAAACAGTCCCTCCTGATGAAGTGGAGGCATTTTTGGAAGCGTTGGATATCAAGAAGTTTTATGGCATTGGCAAAGTGACTGCTGAGAAAATGTACCATCACGGAATTTTTACTGGGAAGGATTTAAAAGCCCGCTCGCGAGAATATTTGGAGCAGCATTTTGGCAAAAGCGGGGGCTTTTATTACACTATTGTTCGTGGGATTCATTACAGTGAAGTCAAACCCAATCGCGTATCCAAATCGGTTGCCGCCGAGCACACCTTTCGGGAGAATTTGACTTCGGAGCTGTTTATGGAAGAAAAGTTGCAACGAATTGGCGAGGAATTGGAACGTCGTTTGAAAAAACATTCGATTTCAGGCAAAACAGTGACCTTAAAAATCAAATACAGTGATTTTACCACCCAAACCCGGAGCAAGACCTTACCCTATTTTATTGCCGACAAAGGCTTATTGTTTGAAACCGCTAAGGAGCTGTTGTACCAAGAGCGTTTGAAAGAGTCGGTGCGGTTGTTGGGCATTTCGTTGAGCAATTTAAATACCGAAGTTAAAAAAACGGTAGCCGTACAGTTGAAGTTTGCCTTTTGAGATTACAGCTATAACTATTTTACTGATAGCGCGGATTGTAAATACGCGCTATCTGAAATTTTCTTCACTAAAACTGCAAATTTCAAATCCGTCGTATAAAAAAAACCATCCCGAAGGATGGTTTAGAGCTATTTTTATACGACTATTTTTAGTCTCTACTATTCAATTTAGACAGCAAGCGTAAGAATTCGATGTACAACCAAACGAGCGTGATCATCAAGCCCATAGCGCCATACCATTCCATGTATTTCGGTGCGCGGTTGGCAACACCTCGTTCAATTTGATCAAAATCCAAAAAGATATTTAAAGCTGCAATAACAATCACAAATACGCTGATTCCTATACTCATTAGGGAACTACCGTGGTGAACGGGTTGAAAGTTTAAAAATAACGAAAGCAACCATGAAATTAAGTAATAGGCCGCGATTGCCAGTGTAGCCGCGACAACAACCGAACGAAATCGTTCAGTTACTTTTACAATTTGGTATTTATAAAGTACCAAACAAATAAAAAAGGTCACAAAAGTAGCGCCAACAGCTTGAATAACGATACCAGGATACATCGCTTCAAAGAAGGCAGATATTCCGCCAATAAAAAGGCCTTCAAATAGCGCATAACCTGGAGCTAAATACGGCGATAAATGCGGTTTAAAAGTAGCAACCAATACGGCTATTAAACCTACGATTGCACCTCCTATTATAAGCACAATAGGGTTAGATCCCGATCCAATTAGTGTCCAAGTAGCAGTTGCGCCAGCTACCAATAACAATAGCATAATGAACGCTTTGTTCATCGTGCCGTTTAACGTCATGGTTTGATTGTAATCGATAAGTACAGCATCGTGAACTTTTTCAGAATTGTTGTACGATTTAGTGTTGAAAAAAGGATTTTTTGATTCCATAATAGTGCTATTTGTTTCTCAAAGATAATTTGATTTTTTGTAAAAAAAAAGGATTATCAAAATACTAGAATTTTGGCACCCACTTTTTGATTTTAGTTTTTATTCAATTTCTGAAATGCGAAGTGTATTTACCATCCCTCGCTCAACTACGGGCATTGCGGCCAAATTGATTAGAATATCGCCTTTTTTAACAAACCCTTGCTCTTTTGCCATTTGGTTGATATCGTCAACGGTGTCATCGGTGGTAACTAATTTGTCATAAAAAAAAGCTTTTACACCCCACAACAAGTTCAATTGGGTTACAATTTTTTTGTTGGAAGTATACACCAAAATATGGGCTGAAGGCCGCCAAGCGGAGATTTGAAACGCAGTGTAACCACTATTGGTTAAGGTCGAAATTGCCTTGGCTTTTATATCATTGGCCATTGTTGCGGCATGGTAACAAATCGATTTTGTAATAAAACGTTTGGTACGTACATACGGAGGGTTTTGAGGCACTTGAATAAGTGGCGAATCTTCAACGGCTTCGATGATTTGCGCCATTTTTTCAATAACTTGTACAGGAAAATTCCCCACAGACGTCTCGCCAGAAAGCATAACAGCATCGGCACCATCCATAACTGAGTTGGCCACGTCATTTACTTCGGCACGTGTAGGGGTTAAGCTCGTAATCATCGTTTCCATCATTTGAGTAGCCACAATTACAGGGATACGTGCAGTTTTGGCGCGATGGATTAATTTTTTCTGAATTAACGGTACTTCATGGGCCGGAATTTCAACGCCAAGATCCCCCCGAGCAACCATTAACCCATCACAATAGGCTACGATTTTATCAATATTTTCTACCGCTTCTGGTTTTTCGATTTTGGCTACAATCGGAATTTTATGATTGGTGTGTTCGCTGATTAATTCTTGCAACTCCATCAAATCTTTGGGTGTACGCACAAATGAAAGTGCAATCCAATCTACGTTATTTTCAATGGCAAAAATAGCGTCCTTGATGTCTTTTTGTGTGAGTGCAGGTAGTGATACTTTGGTGTTCGGAAGATTTACCCCTTTTTTAGATTTTAAAGGCCCGCCTTGTATTACTTTGGTTTTTACCTCGTTTTTCCCGTCGGTTTCAACCACTTCGAAGATCAATTTTCCATCGTCTAATAAAATACGCTCACCAGCATTAACATCGCTAGGAAATGCTTTATAGTTCATATATACGCGTTCGGCATTTCCGGGAACATCTTCGGCTGTTTGAAAAGTAATAATATCACCGGGATTAACCACTACATCTTCTTTCATTACCCCCACACGCAATTTTGGACCTTGAAGGTCGGCTAGAATAGCTGTGGTATACCCAAATTCTTCGTTTAGTCCACGGATAATAGCAATTCGTTCTTTTACATCGGCATAATCGGCATGTGAAAAGTTGATGCGAAACACGTTTACTCCGGCATCAATCATTTCTTTAATCACTTCACGCGTGCTACATGCCGGTCCTAATGTGGCTACAATTTTGGTCTTTTTTCTGGTGGTTGGCATTCTTTAAAAAATTAAATTGTTTTTTGACTTTAATTTGTCTTTATCAATACAGTAAGCGAGGCTTACCCATTCAATGTCACTTATTTTTCGGACTACGGTATCCAAGTCTAAATTAGCTTCTAAGTTTTCGATTTTTAACAGGTAATCTACTTTTTTAAATTCGGGCAAAAGATATACTTTAGCTGCCATGCCATGATCTATTCCTGCAAATAAATCACTTGTTACAGTTGTAACGCTATTGATCTCGCTTTTATTTTGTACCAAGTTCCAAGTAATAAATTGGCCCTCATCATAAAATTCAAAGCGGGAAAGTCCGGTCAACCCATCTTTAACTTGAATCTGAAGTTCTTCTTTAGTGCGGGCTAGAAGCACTTCGAGTTGACGATTAATATGGTAAGCCAAACGTGAATCTTCCAAAGTCGTATGAATTGCAATTACTTCATAATCGCTTTCCTCAAACTCATGGATGTAGATTTTTTGAGTTGCCATTTGCGCCAAAATAAGTTGTAAATATAAGCTTTATCGGGTATGATTTTACGGAATGAAAGTTAGATTAACGTTATTTTATGAACGAAAACGTTGTAGGTTTTTTGAATTTGGTCTACGCTCGGTTCATTTTTTCCTGAAAAGCAAAGTAGGCCCGTTTCGCTGCAATTTCTTCCGCTTTTTTCTTGGATGTAGCGCGCGATTTGGCTACAACCTTATCGTTGATCCGTAAACGAACACCAAAATATTTTTGTCCGTCGTTACCATTATCATCAAAAACATCAAAATGAAAATGCAGTTTTTCTTTTTGACACCATTCGATAACTAAACTTTTATAACTAATTACTTTGCCTTCAAGTTTTTCGATATCAACATAAGGAATGATGACTTTTTCTCGAATAAATTGTTCACAATAGCCATACCCTTTGTCCAAAAAAATGGCGCCAATTAGGGCTTCAAAGATGTTGCCATGAATATTTTCACCAAAGTGATGGGTTGGCACTTTGCTTTCTACAAACTGAACCAAGTTGAGGTCGCGTCCAAGTTCGTTTAAATGTTCGCGACTCACAATTTTTGAACGCATTTTGGTGAGGTAACCTTCGTCACCAGAGGGGGCTTCTTTATAAAGATGTGCAGCAATTACAGATCCGAGCATGGCATCGCCCAAAAACTCCAAACGTTCATAATTGAATGGGCTTCCTTTATCATCTGTAATATTGGATGAGCGGTGGGTAAACGCTTTTTTGTAATAGTTTAAATTGCCCGGTGCAAATCCCAGTATTGAATGGATGGAATCAAAAAAAATCCCGTTCTCAGCCTGTGGACGGGATTTTTTTCCAAATATTTTAGTTATAATTCGCATACAGGAATTACGCGTCTACTTTTTTGAAAAGCACACAAGCATTATGTCCGCCAAAACCAAACGTATTGCTCATCGCTACTTTAATTTCGCGGTGTTGTGCCTTGTTAAGCGTTAAATTCAAGGAAGGATCAATATTTTCATCTACCACTTCATGATTGATCGTTGGGGGAACAATACCGTGTTGCATTGCTAATATTACCGCAATTGCTTCAATTGCTCCTGCAGCACCCAATAAATGCCCTGTCATGGACTTGGTTGAGTTAATATTCATGGATTTGGCATGATCCCCAAATACTGCGCTAATCGCTTTTAATTCGGCTACATCACCCAGAGGTGTAGAGGTGCCGTGAGTATTAATATGATCTACTTCATGAGGTTGCATTCCTGCATCGCGTAGCGTATTCTTCATTACAGCTATTACACCCACACCTTCAGGATGGGGAGCAGTTAAGTGGTAGGCATCTGAAGATAAACCACCACCTCCGATTTCGCAATAAATTTTTGCTCCACGGGCTTTTGCATGTTCGTATTCTTCTAAAACTAAAGCACCGGCACCTTCCCCTAATACAAATCCGTCACGGGTAGCATCAAATGGACGTGAAGCCGTTGACGGACTTTCATTTCGAGTGGAAAGTGCATGCATGGAGTTGAATCCACCCATGCCGGCTATAGTAACAGCAGCTTCAGAACCACCAGAAATAATTACATCACACATCCCTAAACGGATGTAATTGAAGGCATCAATCAAAGCGTTTGCCGAAGAAGCACAGGCAGAAACAGTAGTATAATTAGGCCCCATATAACCATTGCGCATTGAAATGTGCGCTGGTGCAATGTCGGCAATCATTTTCGGTATGAAAAAAGGATTGAATTTTGGAGTTCCATCACCTTTGGCATAGTTCAACACTTCATCTTGAAAGGTTTCTAAACCGCCAATTCCAGCTCCCCAAATAACTCCAACCCGACTTTTATCCACATTTTCGTCGGAGATCCCCGCATCTTTTATGGCTTCATCGCTGGCCGCAATAGCATATTGTGAAAATTTATCCAAACGGCGGGACTCTTTGCGGTCCATGTATTGCTCCACATCAAAGTTTTTCACTTCACAAGCAAACTTTGTTTTGTGTTTCTCGGTATCGTAATACGTAATCGGTGCAGCACCGCTTTGGCCATTTACCAAACCTTCCCAATATTCCGCAATGGAATTTCCAATAGGAGTAAGGGCTCCAAGTCCGGTTACAACAACACGCTTTAATTGCATAGAGATGATTTTTATTTTGTTGCTAATATAAAGAATACCCGTGTTCCTTTTTTGGGTTAGCGCAAAGAGACAGGGGTATTTATAGACATGATTGATTTCCAATCATAAAATCGTAATTTTAAAATAATAAAAACCCGTATAAACGTTGCGAATATACGGGATAGTTATATTTTATTATTTTTTAGCTTCTTCGATGTAAGAGATAGCTTGACCAACAGTTGAAATATTTTCTGCCTGATCGTCTGGAATTTGGATGTCAAATTCTTTCTCGAACTCCATGATAAGCTCAACAGTATCTAATGAATCCGCTCCTAAATCGTTAGTGAAGCTTGCTTCAGATACAACTTCATTTTCGTCAACTCCTAGTTTGTCCACGATAATCGCTTTAACTCTTGATGCAATGTCTGACATAGTTTCTAATTTTTAATTTTAAATTGATGGCAAAAATAAAAAACTTTATTTTATTTCTACATTTTGAAACACAAATGTTGTAACGAAGATACTAAAATATTTTAAGAATCCTTTAAGCATCGGTGATTTATCTCGTGATTTATTTGTTTTTTTGCAGAAGAAAAACGACTAATTATTTTCCAATATGTCACAAATTGTGATTTTTGCCTCCGGTTCAGGCACGAATGCCGAAGCGATTATTCGCTATTTTTCAACGAAATCGGTTCGTGTAAGGGCGGTTTTTTGTAATAATCCACAAGCGGGTGTAGTCGATAAAGCAAAAAGCTTGGACGTTCAGTTGGAATTATTTGATAAAACACAATTAGTTGAAGGTGATGTGCTGTCGCGTTTACAGGCCTATCGACCCGATTTAATTGTTTTAGCCGGATTTATTTGGATGTTCCCAAAGGCAATTTTAGAAGTATTCCCAAAAGTTGTTAATGTTCATCCCGCATTATTGCCTAAATATGGGGGAAAAGGAATGTATGGAACGTATGTGCATCAAGCAGTCCTCGAAAATCAAGAATTGAAAACCGGAATTACGATACATTATGTCAACGAGCATTATGATGAAGGGGCAATTATCGCACAATTTGAAACCTCGATTGAAACATGTACCACGGTAGCATGCATTGCAGCTAAAATTCATGAATTAGAACAACAGCATTTTCCAAAAGTTATAGCACAAATATTAGAGACCAAATAGGATTACAATTTATAACACTCAAAAACAATCCAAAGCATAATTTCTAATTCAAAATTTAAAAAATAATTTTTCCATGCATCAAATCCACTTATACACCGATGGCGCAGCCAAGGGAAATCCTGGCCCAGGCGGTTATGGAGTGGTATTAGAACAAGTAGGAACAAATTATCGCAAAGAGTTTTTTGAAGGATTTCGGTTGACGACCAATAACCGAATGGAATTGTTGGCTGTGATCGTAGGTTTGGAAAAATTGCGCCAACCGGGGATGACTGTTTTGGTTGTATCTGATAGTAAATACGTTGTCGATGCCGTTGTAAAAGGTTGGCTTTTGGATTGGGAGAAAAAAGGATTTAAAGGAAAGAAAAATCCCGACCTGTGGATTCGTTTTTTAAAGCAATACCGGCAACATAAGGTCGATTTTCAATGGGTAAAAGGGCACAATAACCATCCTCAAAATGAACGCTGTGATCAATTGGCCGTCATGGGTTCGATGCAACCGAATTTATCAGTAGACATCTATTATGAGCAACATCAGAATGAATTATTCTAATCGTTTTTTAAATTTTTGAGAAGCGTATTGTACTCTTCAAGCAAATTTATATATTTTGCTTTCCAATATTCTGAAGTAGTAGTATTTTCAGGATAGGCTGAACGTTCTTCCTGCACTACATTTTTCCGAAGTTCATAGATCTCGGAACTAAAATCATAATTGATAACTTTTCCTATAGCTAGCACTACATCAATCGATACGTTTTGGTTTTCAAACATCAGATAAACCCAACGTCTGCTTCGGTTTAAGCGTAATGCCAATTGACTAATGGGCATTCCACTTTCGTATACCGCTTTTTTAATTATTTCGCCTCGATGTTGCATGGCGCAAAGTTTTACACCTATGTGAGAAAAATAATGCTCAATTATTGCCCAGATGTGTTAAGTTCTTCTAATTTAGTGATTTTAAATGGAATATTCATATTTATTGTATAAGTAACCACTTTCTGGGGTTCAAATGCGTATTGAATTAAACACGATTGATTTTTTCCTAAAAAAATAGATGCCTGAAAAGTTTCACAAATCGATTTAGGCCGGGGTTTTTCTTTAGAAAAGTAAAGACAAAAAAACCTTTTCCAAGCGAAGTTTTTATTCTTAATAAATGAATACGTATCTTTGCGCCTTCACTATAAAAACGTGTTCATGAACAAGCTTTTAATCGTTGGGACAGTGGCTTTTGATGCCATCGAAACTCCCTTCGGCAAAACCGACAAAATATTAGGAGGCGCAGGTACCTTTATTGGGTTATCGGCAGCGCATTTCAACCTGCAATCCGCAATTGTTTCAGTTGTAGGGGATGATTTTCCACAAGCGTATTTGGATTTATTAACGGCACGCAACATTGATATTTCGGGTTTGGAAATTGTTACAGGCGGAAAAACGTTTTTTTGGAGTGGTCGCTACCATAACGATATGAATTCGCGCGATACTTTGGCTACAGAACTTAATGTTCTGGCCGATTTTAATCCTATTGTGCCAGAAAACTTCAAAGATGCCGATGTGGTGATGTTGGGCAATTTGCATCCGTTAGTACAAACCGGTGTTTTGAATCAATTAACAAAAAAACCAAAATTGGTGGTGTTGGACACTATGAATTTCTGGATGGATTGTGCATTATCCGAATTAATGGAGGTGATTAAACGCGTAGACGTGATTACCATTAATGATGAAGAAGCACGTCAATTGTCGGGAGAATATTCTTTGGTAAAAGCAGCTGCAAAGATTCATACGATGGGCCCAAAATACGTAGTGATTAAAAAAGGAGAACATGGTGCTTTATTATTCCATAACGAACATATTTTCTTTGCACCCGCATTACCGTTAGCCGATGTGTTTGACCCAACGGGAGCAGGTGACACGTTTGCAGGTGGATTTGCAGGCTATATAGCACAACAAGGCGATGTTTCGTTTGAAACACTAAAAACAGCGATTATTCAAGGATCCAATTTAGCGTCGTTTTGTGTGGAGCAATTTGGAACTGAGCGCATGGTTAATTTGACGAAGGAAGATGTCGCGCAACGATTGAAACAATTTAAAGCGCTGACCCAATTTGAAATAGAATTATAGTAACTTTATGTCTCGAATTTTCGGGGCATTTTTGTTTACTTAAAATATAATTTCCCGAAAATTTCATTGATTTTCAGAGTACTAAACAACAAAACACAACACAACAACATTTTATGAGTGATGCAGTAAAACACGAATGTGGAATTGCACTTTTACGGTTGAAGAAACCGTTGGATTACTACAAACAAAAATACGGTTCGGCTTTCTATGGCATACAAAAAATGTATTTGCTCATGGAAAAACAACACAACCGCGGGCAAGACGGAGCTGGATTTGCATCGATTAAATTTGATGTCGATCCCGGGGAACGGTATATCAGTCGTATCCGTTCCAATGAGGCACAGCCGATTCAGGATGTGTTTGCACAAATTAATCAACGAATCAATAGTGAACTTGAATCCAATCCCGATAAAGTCGATGATGTGGCTTGGCAAAAAGCAACTATGCCCTATATTGGCGAATTGTTTTTAGGTCATGTTCGCTATGGCACTTTTGGGAAAAACAGCATTGAAAGTGTTCACCCTTTTTTACGTCAAAACAATTGGATGCATCGTAATTTAATTGTTGCAGGTAATTTTAATATGACTAATGTTAAGGAACTCTTTGCTAGTTTAGTCGAGTTAGGACAACACCCAAAAGAAATGGCAGATACCGTTACCGTCATGGAAAAAATTGGTCATTTTTTGGATGATGAAGTAACCGAGTTATACCAAGAATGTAAAAATGAAGGACTAACCAAGCGTGAGGCTTCTCCTATAATTGCCGAGCGGTTAAATATCAATCGTATTTTAAAACGCGCTTCTCGCGGATGGGATGGCGGTTTTGCGATGGCGGGTTTATTTGGTCATGGTGATGCTTTTGTGTTGCGGGATCCTGCAGGTATTCGTCCGGCCTTTTATTATGAAGATGATGAAGTCGTGGTGGTGGCATCAGAACGTCCGGTGATACAAACGGTATTTAATGTTGCTTTTGACGCGGTTAAAGAATTACAGCCTGGGAATGCGCTAATTATTAAGAAAAACGGAACGGTTACCGAGGAAGAAATCATTGTTCCGGTTGAAAAAAGAGCCTGTTCGTTTGAGCGAATTTATTTTTCACGTGGAAGTGATGCCGAAATATATCAAGAGCGAAAAGCTCTAGGAAAATTAATTTTACCCGATGTTTTGGATTCTATTGATCAAGACACCGACAATACAGTGTTTTCATATATTCCCAATACGGCGGAAACTTCCTTTTTCGGTATGATAGAAGCCGCGAATGACTTTTTAAACCAACGCAAAAATCAATACATTTTAGACAACCGAAAGACGTTAACTAAAGAAAAACTAGAAGAAATCTTGGCGGTTAAAATCCGAACGGAGAAAATCGCTATTAAAGATGCTAAATTGCGCACTTTTATTACTGAAGACAGTAGTCGGGATGATTTAGTAGCCCATGTATATGATGTAACGTATGGTGTGATTCAGCCTTCGGATAATCTCGTAATCATAGACGATAGTATTGTGCGGGGAACAACCCTAAAAAACAGTATTCTTCGCATGATGGATCGTTTGAATCCGAAAAAAATCGTTGTGGTTTCCTCAGCGCCACAAATTCGTTACCCGGATTGTTACGGAATTGATATGGCAAAATTGGAAGGGTTAATTGCATTTCGAGCAGCAATTGAATTATTGAAAGAGCAAAATCAGTATTCAATTGTTGATGAAGTCTATGCTAAGTGTAAAGCGCAAGAAGGAAAACCCGACACCGAAATTGTTAATCATGTGAAAATGATATATGCATCCTTCAGCGATAAAGAAATTTCAAATAAGATCGCACGACTTTTAAAGCCTGAGGGAATTAGAGCCGAAGTGACACTTATTTTTCAATCGGTAGAAAACCTACATCACGCCTGTTCAAAGCATCTTGGGGATTGGTATTTTACAGGTGATTATCCCACTCCCGGAGGCAATCGAGTTGTGAATCGGGCTTTTATGAATTTTTATGAAGGGAAAGATGCGCGCGCGTACTAAAATCCTGAAAAGATGCACTTTATCGTTTTTATTGGTAATTCGTCAATAATTTTGTGATGGTAATTATAGAACTATATACATTTGGATCACCATAGCATTAGTAGGTTAAGTTTATGGTAGATTTGGGGCAAAAAGGGTGAGAAGAAATTTTCACCTTTTTTATTTTTACTAAATTCATGCATTCTCTTTTATTTTCGTACCATTCACACTCAAAACAATTCATTTCGCATATTTATTTTCAAATAGCACCTGAACAAAAGACAGTTGTATAAATTTGCTCTACCATAGTATTTAGTAGGTTAAGTTTATGGTAGATTTGGGGCAAAAAGGCGTTCGCTAGAACGCCTTTTTATTTTTATAAATAAAAAAACCCCAATTCAATTGGGGCTGAAGTAATGATGTCTAATTCTTATTTATTAGCTTCATATAATCGTGAAACTTCGTTCCAATTGATTACATTGAAAAAGGCTTCAATATAATCTGGGCGACGGTTTTGGTAATTTAGGTAATAGGCGTGCTCCCAAACATCCATTCCTAATATAGGGAACCCTTGGCATGCAACACCAGGCATAAGCGGGTTGTCTTGATTGGGAGTAGCGCAAACTTCCAATTTTCCGCCTTTGTGCACGCATAACCACGCCCAACCTGACCCAAATTGCGTTGCTCCTGCTTTAGCAAATTGCGCTTTAAATTCATCAAATGATCCAAAATCACGGGATATTGCAGCGCCTAATTCACCAGTTGGAGTACCGCCTGCATTAGGAGCCATAATATTCCAAAACAAGTTATGGTTGTAAAAGCCACCGCCGTTGTTGCGAATAGCCGCTTTACTCATATCTAGGTTTTCTAATAGTTCTTCAATGGTTTTTCCTTCTAAATCAGTGCCAGCTATGGCAGCGTTTAGGTTGGTTGTGTACGCATTATGATGTTTGCTATGGTGAATTTCCATAGTACGCGCATCAATATGGGGTTCCAATGCATCGTGAGCATAGGGTAATTGTGGTAACTCAAAAGCCATAATTTTTTTGTTTAAATGAATATTAATTTAAATTCAAATTTATACATTTAACTTCGGAATAGAAAATACAATTTCTCGATTTAACGTTAGTTTTAACAAATAATAAAATATGCATTTTTCGGTACAGCCCACCAATCTCGAAGGCGACAAAATTCGATTGATTCCATTAAGCGAAGATCATTTTGAAGCATTATATGCAGTGGCTGCAGATCCGCTTTTGTGGGAACAACACCCAAACCCCAACCGGTATCAAAGAACTGATTTTGAAACTTATTTCAAAGGCGCCTTAGAATCGAAAGGCGCTTTTTTGATACTCGAAAAAACGACAAATGCCGTTGTGGGTTGTAGCCGGTATTATGACTATAACGCAATACACAACACTATATTAATTGGATATACTTTTGTAGGAAGAGCCTACTGGGGTTCGGGATACAATCGCCAATTAAAGAAAATAATGTTAGGATATATATTTCAATATGTAGCAACGGTTTTCTTTCATATTGGTGCACATAATTTTCGTTCACAAAAAGCTATTTCTAAACTCGGAGCCGAAAAAATAAATGAAATTGAGGTAGCCTATTTTGGCGAACCTGAAAAGATTAATTTTGTCTATGCGTTTAAACGCCATCAATTAGCTGCTTTATGAAAACTACTGCCTTTTCTCTTTATGATGCTTCTGCCGGATCGGGGAAGACTTATACATTGGTCAAAGAATACTTGAAAATTTTATTGTGTTCTCCCCAACCCGATGCCTACCGAAATATTTTAGCAATCACATTTACCAATAAAGCGGTACACGAAATGAAGAGCCGAGTTGTGGAAAATTTGATGCAATTTGCAAGCCCCACACCCTCGCCCAAAGCGCTTGATTTTATGCGTGATATTGCTCAAGATACTGGGTTGTCGTTGTCGGCAATAGAAGAGAAGGCACGTGTAATCATCAAGCATTTGATTCATAATTATGCGGCTTTTGATATTTCAACCATTGATAAATTTACCCACAAAGTTATCCGTGCATTTGCACACGATTTGAATTTGCCGATAACCTTTGAGGTTTCTTTAGATACCGATAGTTTACTAACGGAAGCGATTGATACAATCATTGCTCAAGCTGGTGAAGACGAGATCTTGACCCAGCTTCTGGTGAACTATACGATGGAAAAGACCGATGATGATAAAAGTTGGGATATTTCTAAAGAAATTTTCGAAACCGGTAAGTTAATGTTAAATGAAAATAATCGGGAGGAAATTGCACAACTTCAGGAAAAATCAATTGAAGATTTTGTAGTATTAAAAAATAAATTAATTGAACTTACAGCAGATTTAGAGACGCAAGCTGTAGGTTATGCACAGCGTATTTTTCAGCTTTTAGATCAACATGGGGTAGACTTGAAATCGTTCTCTGGGGGATATTTCCCGAATCATTTGAATGGAATTATTGAAAAAAAATACAATCCCAACACTAAAACGTATCGTGAAGTTGATGCAATCAAGATTAATAAAACAGCGCCCGATCGGAATACTATTGAGTTGTTGTTTCCAGAAATTATGGATCTATTGCAAGACATGTACACCTGCTTGGATAAAAAATTGTTTTATATCGCCTTTTTAAAAAACGTTACGCCACTATCGCTATTAAATACGTTGCAGAAAAAACTAAAAGCGTTACAAGAGGCACAAAACATTCTTTCGATTACCGAGTTTAATAAGCTAATTCATGAGCAAATTCAGCACCAACCGGCTCCTTTCATCTATGAGAAATTAGGTGAAAAATACCGTCATTTTTTCATTGACGAATTTCAAGACACTTCTGAATTACAATGGAAAAATTTAATTCCATTAATTGACAATGCTTTAGCTGGTGAAGTGTTTGGCGTCTCGGGGTCATTGCTTTTGGTTGGTGATCCAAAACAGTCTATTTACCGCTGGCGTGGTGGTAAAGCCGAACAATTTATCCGTTTAGGTAAAGGGGAAAATCCGTTTTCGAATAAAGATTTTTCCCGTGAAACGCTAGAAACCAATTACCGAAGTTATGCTGAAATTATTCAATTTAACAATGATTTCTTTCATTTTCTCAGTGGTAAATTTGAAAATACCGACTATAAAACCTTATATCAACACTACAGTAAACAAAAGATCAATTCCAAAAAAGGCGGTTTTGTATCTTTTGAATTTTTACACGTTGTTCCCAAAAATGAACTTGAAGATGATGCCTTAGATAAAGCAGAACAATACCTTTTAGCCATTGCAAAGACAATTTCAACGATTCGAAATCAAGGCTTTGCCTATAGTGATATCGCAATTTTGATTCGCAATAACCGACATGGAGCAATGATTGCACAATCGTTAACCGAACAAGGAATCCCTATTATCTCCTCCGAAAGTTTACTTCTGGAAGCTTCTGGTGAAGTTCGCGTAATTATAGCTGGGTTACGTTATATAAGCAATCCTACTGATTCGGGAGCAAAAGCACAATTATTGTATTATTTGGCAAAAAATGCATTTCCCAATGCTATCCATTCTTTTATTTCAAGAGGCATGGCTTTAAAGTCGGAAGAACAATGGGAAAAAATGTTGCAAACGGAATTAGGTGCAAAATGGAGTCAATTTTCATTTCAAAATTTACGAAAAAAGGCCTTGTTTGACGCTGTTGAATATTTGTCGGAGTTAATTATTCCCGCCGATAAACACAATGCTTATTTGCACTATTTTCAAGATGTAGTTTTGGAGCAAGATTTACGAAAACAATCCGGTTTGTCTGATTTTTTAAGTTATTGGGACAATCACGCGCATAAGCTTAGCATTCCTTCCCCTGAAGGAAATGATGCTATCCGAATTATGACGATACACAAGTCAAAAGGATTGGAGTTTCCTGTTGTTTTGTTTCCTTTTGCAGAAGAAAATTACGCATTAACCAAAGGAGATAAATTATGGCTAGATGCCGATAGTGAAGAAATCGGTGTGCCAAAAGCATTGGTAGCCAAAAACAAAGAAGTGGAAGGGTTTAATCCGCATGCTGCAGCAGTGTATAACCAACGCAAGCAAGAAGATTTGTTAGATCATATCAATGTGCTCTATGTCGCTTTAACGCGTGCTGTTGAGCAATTGTATGTAATTTCGGCCAACAATCGTTCTTCCAAAGGGGTGCTGCCCAACAATTTATCCTCTTTTTTTATTGAATTTTTAGAAAACCGGGGATATACAATTGGAGTCGATCCTATACTAATGGGGGAATCGCAACGCGTTTCTACTCCCGAGGAGACTATACAAGCTTCGCAACTTATGCCTAAAGTAGCGCATAAATTTGATATTAATAACATCAAAATTGCACAACGCGAAAGTTTAATGTGGGGGACACTTCAGCAGGAGGCCATTGCTTTTGGGAATTTAATTCACGAAATCATGGCTAAAATTCAGACGCCTTCCGATATAGATTGGGCTTTAGAGCGTTCCGTTGAAGAGGGATTAATTACGGTAATCCAATCCCAAGCGATTCGAAAAACGTTGCTGCAAATTGTGACTCATAAAGAATTAACAGATTTCTTCTCACCAGATGGGAAAGTCTATAGTGAGCAAACCATTGTTCAAACTCAAAAAGGGATTTTATTAAAGCCTGACCGGGTTGTAATCAAAGGTAATCATGCGTATTTGTTGGATTACAAAACGGGAGAGCATCATGAAAACTATAAATTGCAACTGGAAGGATATGAAAAGGCTCTTCAAGAGATGGGTTTGCAGGTAGCGAAAAAAACACTTGTTTATATTGGTGAGAACATCGAAATTGTACATTTGCACGAACCAATTACTTAATTTTATGTACGGAAAAATTCAGCAGCATTTGCAAAATGAAATCCAATCGATTAAAGACGGTGGGTTATACAAGAAAGAACGAATTATTACCTCGCCTCAAGGCGCCGAAATAACGGTTAATGGGACAACTGTTTTAAACTTTTGTGCGAACAATTATTTGGGATTATCTTCTCATCCTGAAGTAATTCAAGCGGCCAAGGATGCAATGGATTCGCATGGGTTTGGGATGTCATCGGTACGGTTTATCTGCGGTACGCAAGACATTCACAAATCATTGGAACAAAAAATAGCCGATTTTTATGGCACGGAAGATACAATTTTATATGCCGCAGCATTTGATGCTAATGGAGGGGTTTTTGAACCTTTGCTTGGTGAGGACGATTGTATTATATCCGATAGTCTAAACCATGCCTCTATTATTGACGGCGTTCGTTTGTGTAAGGCCGCTCGTTATCGTTATGAAAACAACAACATGGCCGATTTGGAAACACAACTTCAAAAGGCAACAGCAGCAGGGCACCGTTTTAAGTTAATTGTTACCGATGGGGTGTTTTCTATGGATGGTTTAGTTGCACCATTGGATAAAATATGCGATTTAGCGGATCAATATGATGCAATGGTTATGGTAGATGAATGCCATGCCGCAGGTTTTATAGGAACTACGGGTAAAGGAACATTGGAAGCAAAAGGAGTTATGGGTCGCGTAGACATCATTACGGGAACACTTGGTAAAGCCTTGGGTGGAGCAATGGGTGGTTATACTACCGCAAAAAAAGAAATAATTGAACTCTTGAGACAGCGTTCGCGTCCGTATTTGTTTTCAAATTCGCTGGCGCCAAGTATTGTTGGTGCTTCGCTTAAAGTTTTTGAATTATTAGAAAAAGATACTTCCTTACGCGATCAATTGGAGTGGAATACCAACTATTTTAAAAAAGGAATGAAAGCCGCTGGATTTGATATCATTGATGGTGACTCTGCCATTGTTCCAGTGATGCTTTATGATGCAAAATTATCACAAGTAATGGCCGATGAATTATTAAAAAAAGGGATCTATGTTATTGGCTTCTTTTATCCGGTTGTGCCTAAAGAAAAAGCGCGCATTCGCGTACAACTTTCCGCTGCACATACCCAAATTCATTTGGATAAAGCGATAACCGCATTTACTGAAGTTGGAAAAAGCTTAGGGATAATTCATTGAAATATGGGATAACATTTTGATATTTCATTATTTGGTTATAATTTTGCGCACTATTCATATATAATAATCTAACAAAATTAAGTATGAGACATCTTAACAAACTATGTGCTATTTTGATGCTTGCTGGCTTAACCGTTCAAGCTCAAGATTATAACAACAAATGGTCGGTTACTATTGGTGCCAATGCATTTGATGGCGGAAGAGTTAGCGCTGCTTCCACAATTAAAGATCAATTCTCTCAATTCTTCAATGCAAGAGAGTATTGGAGTGTAATGCCGGCAGTGAGCTCAGTAAACGTTTCACGTTATGTAGGAAATAACTTCTCTTTTGGAGTTACAGGTTCTATTAACAAAATCAACAAAATGGTTGGTGAACGTGTATACGACGCGGCTACAAATACGAGTGAGTATACCGTAGCTAACCCAGGGGATTTAATGTATTACAGCTTTGATGGTGTGGTTCGCTATAGCTTTATGAGCTTAATCAAATCGAAATCATTTGATCCATCAGCTCAATTTGGTGGTGGTTACTCATGGTTAGGTAATGCTTCAGCAGGTACTGTAAATGCAGGTCTAGGTTTGACTTACTGGTTTGGAAAACAAATTGGTTTTAGCTATTCAGCTACTTACAAGCATTCTTTTGATGACACTCGTTTTGCTAATGTTGATGTACCAACACACATTTTACATTCTGCAGGTTTAATCTTTAAATTTGGTGCAAAAGATACAGACAACGACGGAATTTATGATAATGACGATGCTTGTCCAGATGCTGCGGGTACAATTGAATTTAAAGGTTGTCCAGATTCTGACGGAGATAAAATTATTGACAAAGATGATTCTTGTCCAGATACTCCAGGTTTAGCTCAGTTTGCAGGTTGTCCTGATACAGATGCTGATGGTATTCAAGATAAAGAAGATGCTTGTCCAGATGCAGCTGGTGTTGCTGCTTTAGGAGGATGTCCAGATGCTGACGGTGATGGTATCGCTGATAAAGAGGACAAATGTAAAGATGTTAAAGGTCCAAAAGAAAACGGTGGATGTCCTTGGCCAGATAGAGATGGGGATAAAGTTTTAGATAAAGATGATCAGTGTCCAGATGTTGCGGGTACAGCTGCTAATAAAGGTTGTCCTGAAGTAACTGAAGAAGTTATGAAACGTTTGAACGATTATGGAAAAACAATCTTGTTTGATACTGGTAAAGCATCATTCCAAAAACAAACGTATCCAGTTCTTGAGGCGATGACAGCTATCTTCAAGGAATATCCAAATTCACAATTCTCTATTGAAGGTCATACAGACAACAAGGGTACTGATGCTACCAACTTGAAATTGTCTGAAGAAAGAGCAGCAGCTATTAAAAACTTTTTAGTAACTAATGGTATTGATGCTTCGCGTTTATCTTCGAAAGGTTTTGGAGAGTCAATGCCTGTTGCTTCAAACAAAACAAAAGCAGGACAAGCACAAAACAGACGTGTTGAAGTGAAATTAATAAAATAATTTCTTCTTAAATATTTTCAGAAAACGCTCCGAAATTTCGGAGCGTTTTTTATTTTTATACAATGCAAACAGATTCTTTTTTACATCAACTCGCTACCACTATTTTAAAAGATTATTCCACTCAATTGAGTGATGTAGTCATTATACTGCCCAACAAGCGCGCGCGAATATTTTTAATAAACGCATTTCAAAAACAAACGCAGTCAACATTTTTTGCTCCCAAAATTATTAGCATTGAAGATTTCGTTCAAGATATTTCAGGGCTACAATACATCGATGGAATCGAACAGTTGTTTGTATTTTATGAGGTTTATTGTTCGCTAACACCAGATCAGCCAGAACCTTTTGAAACCTTTGCCAATTGGGCAAAAACATTAATTCAAGATTTTAACGAGATTGATCGCTATTTGCTCGATCCGGATAAAATTTTGAAGTATTTAGAAAATATCAAGGAAATCGAACATTGGTCCGTAACCATTGAAAAACAGACCGAATTAATCGAAAAACACTTGGCTTTTTGGCGAAAACTACCCGAATACTATTATGCGTTCTACAATCATTTGCGTTCAGCCAAAAAAGGATATCAGGGATTGATTTACCGTGAAGCAAAAGATAACTTAAATCATTTTACCAACAGTTTACAAAACGAAATTTATCTTTTTGCAGGTTTTAACGCCCTGAACAAAGCCGAGGAGGTTATCGTACAACGTTTATTAGCACTTGATAAAGCTAAAATTTACTGGGATATAGATCAAACATTTTTAAATGATCCCTTACATGATGCCGGACATTTTATCCGTCGTTTTCAAAATGAGTGGCCATATTATAAAAATAATTCGCTGCAGTGGATTCAAAATGATTTTGATACTCCAAAAAAAATTCAGGTCATGGGAACTTCCAAGTCGATTGGTCAAGCAAAACTCGCAGGACATCTTTTGGAACAACATATAAAAAACCAACCCGAATCCAATCTTCAAAATTGCGCTGTGGTTTTGGGCGATGAAACAATGTTGATGCCGCTACTCTATCATTTACCAGCAGAAGTTCAGGCTTTAAACATCACGATGGGGTATTCGAGTAAAAATAATCCGGCTCAATTGCTCGTTAATAAATGGTTTAAAATGCATATTAATGCGCTTTCTCGAAATGCCAATTCCTATGTGTTTTATTATAAAGAAGTTCTGGATTTATTAACCCACCCGTTGCTCGAACCGTATCTTAAAACACAAAGTCTCGTAAGTCGTATTCGAAGCTATAATATTTCCTTTATTCCTCAACATCGATTGATGGAAATGCAAGGTCAATGCTCCCCCTTGTTCCAACTTGTTTTTGGGGCCTGGGAATCCACTCCCTTAGCTATTTTAGAACAGCTTTCAAAGTTGTTATTGTCAATTAAAGAAGAATTCAATTATACCAATACAGAAGAAAAAATAGCCAATGCCTTTTTATATTCGGTTTATAAGGTTATCAATAAATTGATTAGTTATTATCAATCTCATTCGGTAGATAGTAACCCCGAAACGCTCTATGCCTTATATAAACAAGTCATCGACTTGGCCGAAGTTTCATTTGAAGGCGAACCCCTTGAAGGACTCCAAATTATGGGCGTTTTAGAGAGTCGTGTACTCGATTTTGAAACGGTAATTATTACTTCTGTCAATGAAGGTAAATTTCCATCTGGGAAATCTGGAAATTCTTTTATTCCCTATGACGTAAAGCGCGAATATGGATTGCCAACCTACAAAGAAAAAGATGCTATTTATACCTATCATTTCTATCATTTGCTCCAAAGGGCTAAAAACATATACCTAATTTACAATTCCGACTCTGAAGGATTAGATGCTGGGGAACGAAGTCGTTTCATTACTCAATTGCAAGTAGAAAATCGGGATAATCATACCCTTTCATTTGAAATGTACCATCCCGAAGTACCTCAAACCGCTTATGAGCCCATAGTAATTCCAAAAGATGCGGCTGTACTCCAACAATTACAAGATATTGCAACTAATAAGTACTTTTCTCCTTCAGCGCTTACGAATTATGTTCGCAATCCAATACAGTTTTATTTTCAGCGGTTATTACGTGTTTTCGAGGCAGAAGAAGTTGAAGAAAATATTGCCGTCAATACTTTGGGAACTATTATTCACGCGGTATTAGAAGATTTGTATAAACCCTTTATTGGACAAGTCTTAACCGAAGCTGCTATTATGCAATGTTTCGCGCTGATAGATGAAAAAGTGTTGGAGAAATTCAAAGACGTGTATAAAGAAGGTGAAATAAAAAAAGGGCGCAACTTGCTTGCATTTGAAGTAGCCAAACGCAATGTCTATAATTTCTTAAAACTCGAACTCGATGCGCTACAACAAGGTGATGTTGTACAAATCATTGCTTTGGAACAACCATTCGAACGAGAGTTGATACACCCAAAATTGCCGTTTCCAATAAAAATAGGGGGTAACGTCGATCGTATCGAACTCCGAAACCATCGCATTCGTATTATCGATTACAAAACCGGAAAGGTAGACGCTAATGCAGTTATGTTGTCTAAATGGGAGGGTTTAACCGAAGACATCAAAAATGATAAAATCATCCAAGTGTTAGCCTATGCTTTCTTATACGAACAACAGGCCAAAGGACAACCTGTAGAAGTAGGGATTATTTCTTTTAAAAACTTAAAAGCAGGATTTTTACCCTTTGCGTTTAAAGTAGATAAAGAAGTACAAACCGAAGTTACCCCAGCATTAATAAGTGCTTATTTAGATGAGTTGGCAACTTTATTGGCCGAAATCGTTAATCCAGACATCCCATTTGTTGAAAAGGTGAATTAAATGGATTTCAAAAAAGTCAAAAGGGTTTGTCCTACTTCTTTTTCATTTTCCAAATGACTCATGTGGCCGTCAGGAAAGGTAGTCAGTGCAACTCGTGTATTTTCGATTTGGGTACAATTTTCTTCATAGGGAAGCACGCTGTCTTTTTTGCCTAATATCAATGCAATAGGATAGGGTCCAAAATGCAACAATACTTCGCGGTCATTTCGGATTTTCATCCCTTCTAATGCGGCGACAATTCCTTGAACAGGTGTTTTTAAAGCTTCTAATTTTACTTGTTCGATGACGTCGGCCAATTTTTCTCGGTTGTCTTCACTAAATAAATTCGCAATAGACATTCGAACAAAGGCGGTGTAGTTTTGTTTCACTGCAGCAATTGCCCGATCACGGTTCTGTTTACGTTCATCACTATCGGCACGCGAAGTCGAGTTGAGTAACACCAATCCCTTGACATTATCGGGATAGCATTCGGCAAAGGCCAGAGCGATATAGCCGCCCATTGAATGTCCAATTAGTACCGATTTTCGAATTTTCAATTCATGCAAAACATGATGTACCATATCGGCTTGATCTTCCATGGTATGCACATAACCGAGGCAACTCGTATTACCATGCCCTAATAAATCAATCGTAATGACCCGGTATTTAGCAGCAAGAACAGGAACCAAATGGTGCCACATGGTTTGGTTTTCTAAAAAACCATGGAGCAAAACCACAGCACTGCCTTTACCCGTCGAGGTATAGTCAATAGTGATATTTTTGTAATGCAATTGCGCCATGATTAATAGCAAAAATACAGCTTAAGATGAATTGGCTACAGGGTGTTTATAACTTTTCAATTATCATTAAAATATAAATAGTCAAAAAAGATTGCTGCATAAAAAAACGGCCAATAAGGCCGTCTTTATCAATTATTGCAATTCCGAACTTTTCACAATAAACAAACTGATCACTGCGACTGCAAACTAGTTTTCATTCATCAACTGTTCAATCTCCTCCGCTTCAATCGGGATGTTGCGCATTAAATTGAATGGTGCGCCGCTTTTTTGAATCACTACATCGTCTTCTAAACGAATCCCAAAACCTTCTGCAGGAATATAAATACCTGGTTCTACGGTAAACACCATATTGGGTTGCATTGGCTCGTTTAATAAACCGTAATCGTGGGTATCTAAGCCCAAGTGGTGCGACGTTCCGTGCATGAAATACTTTTTGTAGGCTGGCCATGCGGGATCTTCGGTTTGCACATCGGCTTTGTCCAATAAGCCCAAACCGAGCAATTCGGAAGTCATGAATTTACCCACTTCTACGTGGTATTCTTTCCAAAGGGTGCCCGGAACTAACAATTTTGTTGCTTCGTTTTTAACCTTCAATACAGCATTATAAACCGCCCGTTGACGTTCGGTAAAACGGCCAGAAACAGGAATCGTGCGACTCAAATCACTAGAGTAATTGGCATATTCAGCACCGACATCCAAAAGCAATAAATCGCCGGCCTTACATTCTTGGTTGTTTTCAATGTAATGCAACACATTGGCATTGGCACCACTTGCGATAATCGGCGTGTAAGCAAAGCCTTTGGAACGGTTACGCAAAAATTCGTGTGCAAACTCGGCTTCGATTTCATATTCCATAACACCCGGTTTTACGAAATTTAAGATGCGACGAATTCCTTTTTCGGTGATGTCGCAAGCGGTTTGCATTAGTGCAATTTCCTGGGATTCCTTAACCGAACGTAAGCGTTGTAAAATCGGATTGGATTTTTCAACTTTATGGGCAGGGTATGTTTCTTTCCACCATTTGATAAAACGATCTTCTCGGGTTTGCGTTTCTACAGAAGCACGGTAGTGTTCATTGGTATTAATATAAATTGTATCGGCATAAGCCATGACTTCTTTTAGCGTTTTTTGAAAATCTTGGAGCCAAATAACCGAGCGTATACCAGATACTTCGAACGCGCGTTCTTTAGTCAGTTTTTCACCTTCCCAAATGGCGATATGTTCGTTAGTCTCCCGTAAAAATAAAATTTCGCGAAGGTGGGCATAAGGAGCATCTGGAAAAAGCAACAAAATACTTTCTTCTTGATCGGCACCCGATAAATAAAAGATATCACGGTGTTGTGCAAAGGGTAAGGTGCTGTCTGCAGATACAGGATAAATGTCGTTGGAGTTAAATATAGCGACACTGTTCGGTTTCATTTGCGCCGTAAATTTGGCCCGATTAGTACTAAACAATTCGCGGTCAATAGCATGATATTTCATATTCTTTTATTTGAAGATTTTTTATTTGAAGATTTGAAAATGGTTTACCAAAATTACGGATAAGTCTGAAGTGATTCGAGACCAAATGACCTTATTTTACATTTTTTCGAAATTAAGTTTCAATATTAGGGAATTTTTCGGAATGAAATGAAAAGTGTACTTTTAGAAAAAATTAATCCATGAAAAAGGGAATCCTTTCTTTTTTGTTGCTCATTGGTGTTATGTTGCACGCACAAGACAAGTCCGTCTATCAATTATTTGATAAAAACGGAAAAAAAGTGGCCTATAAAAAGCTGTTAAAAGCGGCCTTGGAAACCGAAGTTGTTTTGTTTGGCGAATACCACAACAATCCCATTTGCCACTGGCTCGAATTGGAGTTAGCCAAAGATGTAGCTGCTGATAAAGCTATTGTTATGGGTGCAGAAATGTTTGAAGCCGATAATCAGAAAGCCGTAAATCAGTATTTAGCGGGGAGTATCGATCAGAAAAAATTGGATAGTACAGCGCGGTTATGGCCCAATTACACAACCGATTATAAACCCTTATTGGATTTTGCAAAAGATAATGCAATTAAATTTGTAGCTACAAATATCCCCCGGCGCTATGCTTCTCAGGTCGCTAAAAAAGGATTTGAAGCATTGGAATTGCTCTCTCCCGAGGAGAAATCTTGGATGGCACCCTTACCGATGCCTTACGATGCTTCGTTGTCGGGTTATGTCAACATGATGAAAATGATGGGCGAGCATACGAGTCCGAACATGCCCAAAGCTCAAGCATCAAAAGATGCAACTATGGGTTATTTTATTGTTCAAAATTTGCAACCCAACACGGTCTTTTTACACTACAACGGCACCTATCATTCAGATTATTTTGAGGGAATTAGTTGGTATTTACAAACCTATAAGCCCGGAACAAAGATTATTACAATTGCGACAGTTGAGCAAAAGGATATTGATAAATTAGATTCAGAGCATTACAATAAAGCCGACTTTATACTCGTTATCGATGAAGATGTAACAAAGAGCTACTAGGTTCGTCTTGTTTATATCTTAATCGAACTCGTATGAAGAAACTAATTGCGCTTGTAGTTGCAGTGTTGCTTTTTTTTCCGTTTTATTCGTGTGAAAAAGAAGAGACGCCAAATACCCATTATTTAATCTTAAAATTTAAGTTCGATCCTACGCAAGAGCGATTGAATAATTTGGGTCAAATTGCATCCGTCCCTTCTGGACATGCTGCCCAATCTCCCGTTTTTAATACAATTTCTTCACATTATGTAGAATTAGCTCCAACCCCCAATACCCAATTGGGCCAAGGCACCATTTTGTATCATGCGCCCGAAACAATTGCAGGCGGTGCAAATGCAATTGATTTTAATCAGGCAAAGGTAGTGGCAGAAGATGAAGTTTTTTTGAAAATACCATTAAAACAAGTTGCTGCTGGAAGCTATCAATGGATGCGTGTTTCGTTATCATATCAAAATTATAGGATTGCGGTACGGCATTCGGGAGCTGATTACTTAGGGACTTTAGCAAGTTTTGTGGGATTTAAAACCTATATAACCAATCATTCAATAGGCAATAATTTTTTTACCGTTAACGGTAATCGCGCTCAAGGTTATTGGGCATTTGCTTTAAATGATTTTCCGTATTCAAGTTCGGGTCAAGCCCCCGAAGGCGCTACAACTGTACCTAATCCGTTAGCTGCTACATCACCTATACCGGCGGGCTCCTGTGTGGTAACCGGTCAATTTGCTCTGCCTTTACAAATTTCTGGAAATGAAACGAACGATGTTGTAGTAACCATGTCGCTTTCGACCAACCAAAGTTTTGAGTGGATAGATACAACACCCGATGGAAAATACGAACCTTCTGCTGGGGAGTCGGTTGTCGATATGGGTTTACGAGGATTAATCCCAACCTATGTTAAATAAATCTTCCAGTTTTCGGTCATAAATAGTTGATTTTCAATAGGCGTTAAACGCTTTTTAAATTCATTATAAATTAGCCTCAAAAGGTTGTAGTTAAGTACAAGAAGCCTTATTTTTGTTTGATTTTTTAAAAAACAGTTATAATCAACGAATAATTATGGCAAAATCTGCACTTTTGAAGTCGTCCATCACAAAAAAATACTGGATGGCTCTTACGGGTTTATTTTTATGCTTGTTTTTGACAGGTCACTTGTTGGGAAATCTACAATTGATTTTCAGCGATGCAAAACATTTTAATGAGTATGCATTGTTCATGACCTCAAATCCAGCAGTTAAAATTTTATCGTATTTAACGTATCTTTCAATTATCTTCCATGCAATCGACGGGATTATGTTGGCTTTTCAAAATAAGGCAGCGCGCCCTGTGGGTTATGCAAAATCCAATCCTTCGGCCAACAGTTCATTTGCATCACGTAATATGGCGGTTTTAGGGACTGTTATTTTAATTTTTATTGTAACACACATGGTAAATTTCTGGGCTAAAATGCATTTTGATAAAAATATGCCTCTAGCAAGTAAAGAAATTTCAAATATGGGGGTTACGCAAAAAATGGCTATTGGTATTTTAGGTTCACCCAATCCAATGTTTCCATTAACTCCAGAAGGAACTATTGATCCGATGACTTTGAAGCAATACCGTTTGGTGCAAAAGGATCTTACCACAATTACGGATGAAAAAGGAGAAGTCATTTTTGTTGGAATGAAAGATTTGCACAAAATTACAGTAGCGTTTTTCAAAGATGCCAAAACGGGTTTGATGGCTACATTGTTGTATGTTGCAGCAATGTTGGTTTTAGCCTTCCATTTATTACATGGTTTTCAAAGTGCCTTTCAATCTTTGGGAGCAACTAGTCGTAAATTTACTCCAGCAATCAAATTCTTCGGAACAGCATTTGCCATTGTAGTTCCGGCTTTATTTGCTGCCATTCCTGTTTACATTCACTTTTTCTTAAAATAATCAACATCGCATTATGAAGTTAGATTCGAAAATACCGGAAGGTCACATTTCAGAGAAGTGGACCAATCACAAGAATAACTTAAAATTAGTGGCTCCTAATAACCGTCCAAAAATTGACATTATTGTTGTAGGAACGGGTTTAGCTGGGGCATCCGCAGCGGCTTCTCTAGGTGAAATGGGGTACAATGTAAAAGCGTTTTGTTTTCAAGATTCTCCACGTCGCGCGCACTCGATTGCTGCTCAAGGTGGAATTAATGCTGCTAAAAATTACCAAAACGATGGGGATTCAACCTACCGTTTATTTTACGATACAATTAAAGGTGGTGACTACCGTGCGCGTGAGGCAAACGTACACCGATTAGCCGAAGTTTCAGGAAATATTATTGACCAATGTGTAGCACAAGGTGTCCCCTTTGCTCGTGAATACGGAGGTATGTTGGACAATCGTTCTTTTGGAGGAACACAAGTGCAACGTACATTTTATGCAGCTGGACAAACGGGTCAACAGTTGTTGCTAGGAGCCTATTCGGCATTGTCACGTCAAATTGGTTTAGGACGTGTTCAAATGTTTCACCGTCATGAGATGTTGGATTTAGTAAAGATCGATGGTAAAGCTCGAGGAATAATCGCACGCAACTTAGTTACGGGTGAAATCGAGCGTCACTCTGCGCATGCAGTGATCATTGCATCGGGAGGTTATGGTAATGTTTATTTCTTGTCGACCAATGCAATGGGAAGTAACGTTACAGCAGCATGGAAAATTCACCGTCAAGGAGCTTTATTTGCAAACCCTTGTTTTGTTCAAATTCATCCTACTTGTATTCCTGTTCATGGAACGAACCAATCCAAATTGACCTTGATGTCTGAATCGCTTCGCAATTCAGGGCGTATTTGGGTACCTAAGAAAAAAGAAGATGCAGAAGCCATTCGTGCGGGTCAGTTAAAACCCACTCAAATAGCCGAAGAAGATCGCGATTACTTTTTAGAAAGAAGATATCCAGCATTTGGTAACTTAGTTCCGCGTGACGTGGCGTCGCGTGCTGCAAAAGAGCGTTGTGATGCAGGATTTGGTATTGAGGCAAATGACACCAACGAAGGAGTTTATTTGGATTTTTCTACTGAGATTCAAAACAAAGGAAAACAAGCGGCTTATGCAGCAGGGAATCATAATCCTTCCGCGGAAGAAATTACGCGTTTAGGGAAAAAATGGTTGGAAGAAAAGTATGGTAACTTGTTTACGATGTACCAGAAAATTACCGACGAAAATCCATACGAAACGCCTATGAAAATCTATCCTGCGGTTCACTACACTATGGGTGGAGTTTGGGTTGACTACAATTTACAATCAACTATTCCAGGTTGTTTTGTCGCAGGGGAAGCAAACTTCTCTGATCACGGAGCAAACCGTTTGGGAGCTTCTGCTTTGATGCAAGGACTAGCGGATGGTTATTTTGTTTTACCGTATACCGTTTCTAATTACTTGGCAGACGATATTCGAACAGGAAAAATTTCTACAAATTCTCCAGAATTTGATGAAGCCGAGCAACGAGTAAAAGATCAAATCAACAACTTCTTGAATAACAATGGTTCTAAATCGGTAGATCATTTCCATAAACGATTAGGATTGATTATGTGGAATAAAGTAGGGATGGGTCGTAACACTGAAGGCTTGAATGAAGCTATCCGTGAAATTGCCGCTTTACGCGAAGAATTCTATAAGGAAGTTTATGTTCCTGGAAGTTCAGATGAATTAAATCCTGAATTAGACAAAGCGATGCGTGTTGCTGATTTTATCGAATTAGGACAGTTAATGGCGATGGACGCACTACAACGTAATGAGTCTTGTGGAGGGCACTTCCGTGAAGAGTACCAAGATGCTGAAGGCGAAACTTTGCGTGATGATGCCAACTTTTCATTTGTTGGAGCTTGGGAATATAAAGGTCAAGATATTAGTAAAGCAGAACTTCATAAAGAAGAACTGAAATACGAGTTTATTAAAATTGCAGCTAGAAACTATAAATAATCGGAGACATGGCTTCTAAAAAGAACATCAACATAAATTTGAAAATTTGGCGTCAAAAAAATGGCAATGCCAAAGGTCAATTGGTAGATTATAAATTAGATAATGTATCTACCGATAGCTCATTCTTGGAAATGTTAGACCAATTAAATGAGCAATTAATAGCACAAAAACAAGAGCCAATAGCGTTTGATCACGACTGTCGTGAAGGAATCTGCGGAATGTGTTCGTTGTATATCAACGGACGCGCCCACGGACCCGACACAGGAATCACTACGTGTCAATTGCATATGCGTATGTTTAAAGATGGCGATACTATTTATGTAGAGCCCTGGAGAAGTCGCGCATTTCCTATCATCAAAGACTTGGTGGTAGATCGCAGTTCCTTTGATCGTATCCAACAAGCGGGTGGTTTCGTTTCGGTTAACACTTCGGGTCGTACGATTGATGCAAATACCATTCCCGTACCAAAAGACGATGCCGACAAAGCATTTGAAGCAGCCGCTTGTATCGGTTGTGGCGCTTGTGTTGCCACATGTAAGAATGGTTCTGCAATGTTATTCGTAGGGGCAAAAGTGTCTCAGTATGCATTATTGCCACAAGGTAAAGTAGAAGCAACCCAACGGGTTTTAAATATGGTACGCCAAATGGACGAAGAAGGATTCGGAAATTGTACCAATACGGGAGCTTGCGAAATTGAATGCCCAAAAGGAATTTCTTTAGAAAACATTGCACGAATGAATCGTGAATATTTAAAAGCAAGTATTAAATAAGTCCCACATAAAAGGTTAATTCATACGAAAGCACTCCATAACGGGGTGCTTTTTTTATTTTTGACGACTTGCTCATAGGGCAATACTACCGCTTAAATGCACAAAAAAACGTATATTTGAAAATAACAAATGATTACCTATGAAATTCCTATTCTCCCTATTGTTGAGTGGATGGGCGTTAACTGCAACGGCTCAGCATTTATCGCAGTATGTTAACCCAATGATTGGCACTGATGGTCACGGACATACCTTTCCTGGCGCAACTTTACCCTATGGCATGGTGCAACTTTCTCCCGATACCCGTATCGATGGAAGCTGGGACGGATGCTCCGGTTACCATTATTCAGATCCGGTAATCTACGGGTTTTCCCATACGCATTTAAATGGAACCGGCTGCTCCGATTACGGTGACATCATGCTTATGCCGACGATGGATAACATTTCATTTGTACCCAGTCAATATTCTTCGCCATTTTCACATAAAAAAGAAAAAGCGGCAGCTGGATATTATCAAGTACATTTAGATAAACACCAAATAGACGTTCGTTTAACCGCATCCACTCGAGTTGGATTTCATGAATATACATTCACTAAATCTGGAAAAGCTAGTTTGATTATCGATTTGAATCATCGTGATAAGTTGCTCTATGGAGCTATTCGTATAGTAGATGCCACAACTATTGAAATTTTACGTCGCAGTGAAGCTTGGGCAAAAGATCAATATGTGTATGCTCGAATTGAATTTGATACACCGATGACCGTTACGAAAGCATTAGGTAATGCTGAACATAAAAATGGATTTTATTCGGGGACCGAAGTGAAAATTGCATTGAGTAAAAAAGTAAATATCGGAGATAAGATTAAAGTTAAAGTCTCACTTTCTCCGACATCTTATGAAGGCGCAAAGCTAAATAGCGCTGAGATTCCGCATTGGGATTTTGAAAAAGTGGTGCAAGAAGCGGCTCGTTCGTGGGATCAAGAACTGGCTAAAATTCAGATTACATCAACGGATACCGATAAAAAAGCCATTTTTTATACTGCTTTATACCACACAATGATGCAGCCCAATGTGGCGCAAGATATTGACGGTTCCTATAGAGGTCGCGACAACTTAATTCATAAAGCGGAAGGATTTACTTATTATTCGGTGTTTTCGCTATGGGATACCTTTCGTGCAGCGCATCCTTTATATACCTTAATTGATAAAAAACGTACTGCCGATTATATTAATACATTCCTCAAACAATATGAACAAGGGGGACGTTTACCCGTTTGGGAATTGGCCTCTAATGAAACCGATTGTATGATTGGGTACCATGCCGTTTCGGTTATTGCTGATGCGATGGCTAAAGGAATTCAAGGATTTGATTATGAAAAAGCTTTTGAAGCTTCAAAACATTCGGCAATGCTGGATCATTTAGGATTAGCAGCTTATAAACAACAGGGCTTTATAGCTATGGACGACGAACACGAAAGTGTTTCTAAAACTTTAGAATATGCTTATGATGATTGGTGTATTGCGCAAATGGCAAAAATTTTGGGCAAATCAGAAGAGTATACCTATTTTATGAAGCGTTCACAATCGTGGAAAAATGTTTTTGATTGGAACGTTGGGTTTATGCGACCCAAAAAGAATGGCGGTTGGGACAAGCCTTTTGATCCACGGGAAATCAACAATAATTTCACGGAGGGCAACAGTTGGCAATATTCATTTTTTGTACCTCAAGACATCCCTGGTATGATTGAAGCCTATGGTGGTCCTACACAATTTGAAGCTAAATTGGATGAAATGTTTACAAGTGAAAGTAAAACAACCGGCCGCGAACAAGTTGATGTAACGGGACTTATTGGGCAGTATGCCCATGGAAACGAACCCAGTCACCACATGACCTATTTATATAACTACATAGGCAAACCCGAGAAAACCCGAGAAAAAGTTCATTATATTCTTCATAATTTTTACAAAAACACCCCAGATGGTTTGATTGGAAATGAAGACTGCGGACAAATGAGCGCTTGGTATGTGTTGAGTTCAATGGGAATTTATTCGGTTACCCCTGGAGAGGAAAAATGGGAGAGTATAACGCCTTTATTTGATGGGATTGTCATAAAAGATGAAACCGGAAAAAGTATTGTTGAGTACCAAAAAGAGGTTGTAAATGGGATATCCAATCGAATTTTTTTATTGCCTAGTAAAATGAAAGAACAACTGCTTCAAAGTAGAAGTTCAACCTATTCCCAATTCACAAAAGTAGAAGAAATTAGTACCGCAATCCCGCTACTTCCTGTCCCCGTGTTTCAAGCAACAAGTAAATCGTTTAAAGAAACTTTGCGCGTTGAATTGATGTCCCAAAACCCTAAGGATGAACTTTACTATTCTATTTCATATCCAGATGAGGTTCAAAAAATAGTTGGAGTTTCTTTTCAATATACCCAAGCTCTTACGATTTCCAAAACGGCTACGATTAAAGCTTTTTCTAAAAATAAAACTACCCAAAGCGCTACCGTAGAGGCTACTTTTTATAAAAAACCCAATACATATACGATTGCCATTCAATCCAAATACAACCCGCTATATCATGCCGGTGGTCCAGAAGGATTGCTTGATGGTATCCACGGTACGACCAATTGGAGAAAAGGCGATTGGCAAGGCTATCAATCACAAGATTTTGAAGCTATAGTAGATATGCAAACAGTCAAACCTGTTTCAAATATAAAAGCTTTTTGCTTACAAGATAGCCGTTCGTGGATTTTAATGCCGAGCAAAGTGGAGTATTTTTCATCTTTAGATGGGATAAACTTTACTTTAGTTGGAACTGTCCACAATACCATAGACCCAAAAAATGACACCAATTCAATTCAAGATTTTGCCTTTAATTTGGATAAAACATTATCTGCTCGCTACATCAAAGTAAAAGCGTATAATTTTGGAAAATTACCCGATTGGCATATAGGTGTAGGCGGCGATGCATTTATATTTATTGACGAAATCGAAATCAAGTAGCCATGAAAATCGCCATTGTACAGTCAGAATCTATTTGGGAAAATCCAAGTGCAAATCGCACACTATTTGATGAAAAATTCAATACAATTTTGCCAGAAACCGACTTAATTGTACTACCGGAAATGTTTACAACAGGTTTTACCATGCAACCGCAATTTTGTGCAGAATCAATGGATGGTCCAACGGTAGTTTGGATGCAATCTTGGGCAAAAAAGTTACATGCAGCACTAATAGGAAGTATAGCCGTGGAAGACAATGGATACTTTTACAACCGATTATTTTTTGTTCATCCTGACGGTAAACTAGAAATTTATAATAAACGGCATCGATTTACTTTAGCCGGTGAACATCAGGTATACACTGCTGGAAAAGAACGCTTAATCGTAACTTATAAAGGATGGAAAATATGTCCTTTAATTTGCTATGATCTTCGATTTCCCGCGTATTCCCGCAATACTGAAAATTATGATATCTTACTTTACGTGGCCAATTGGCCGCAACCTAGAATACAAGCCTGGGATTTATTATTGCGCGCTAGAGCTGTCGAAAATATGTGTTATACGCTTGGCGTCAACAGGGTTGGCCTAGATGGAAATAACCATAGCTATGTAGGCCATTCACAAGCTATCGATTGTTTTGGAAACTATAGTTTAGCGCCCCAACAAAACGATGCTATTTACTATGTGGAATTGAATAAAAAAACGTTAGAAGAAAATCGCAAAAAATTTCCTTTTTTAGAGGATCGTGACACCATCCATTGGGATTAATTTCCGCTTAAATCGATCAGCTGTTCCGCATCCCAATTCATGCGGACGTCGATCGTTTCGGGATAATAAAATACCTCTTCACTTTGCCGTTGTTCAATAAAATTTCCAGGCGTCCATTTTTGATCTTTGTCGTCATCATAAATGATGCGAACAGTAAAAGCATTAGGTTGTACTAAATCGAAGTTGATTTCATTGGATTTTTCACTATAGGAAGAAGCTAAAATTTTACCGGTTTTATCGGTTAACTCAACCAATATAGGAAATCGTTTTACATTTTGGAGGACCAATTTTAAATTGCCATAATCGGCATAATCTAATGTATTGGTTTCATATTTTATGGTATCGTTTTGTTTCCCGAAATCATCGAGTAGTGCCCCAGGTAAAAGTTGTAATTTGTACTTCTGATTGGGTTCTTTATCAAAAATTAATGCCAACTCTTTATTAATTTCTGAATAAAAAGGTTTGTAATTTACTAGGGTAGAATCTTTTCGATATAATTTTATTTTTGAAACCTCCCAAGATTGAAGTAGAATACTCGTCCGAATACGTAAGGTATCTCTAAAATGCAAGGTCCCTTTCGGTTCAATAGCAATGGATAAACTATCTTTTTTAAAATCTTTTACTCGAAATCCAAATTGTTTTTTATACTTATTTTCCAGCACGGTTAAGGTAAGGGAATCGTTTTTTTGGGCAGCAAACCAAACTTCAACCGAATCTTTTCCCTGTAATTTTGTTACTTTATGAGGGATGATTTCTGTTCCGCGATTTAATGTGATTTTATTTTTTTCAAGGGTTCCTTGGTGTCCAAGTAATACTCTAGAAGCTTTTACATGGGCGGAAGTTGTGATTTTTAAGGGTTTCCGTTCTTTAAATAATTCCAATTCAAAAACCGTATCATTTGGAATCGATACAATATCTTTTTGAAATCCGATTTTTTCATTTTTAGGATCAAACGTATTGTTTTTATTCAAATCAGTTACAGCGATAAGTCGGTATTTACCCGCTTTAATGTTTTCAAATCGCATTATTTTCAAGCTATCAAGACTATTGACAATATATTGAGGCGGTTTTTTAAATACAATTGAATCATTATACGTGTCATTAAATTCATAAAGCATTATCGAAACGAAATTATCGGTGTTTTGGGCCAATGCATCTTTAATTTTAACGCTTAATTGTAAAGAATCAAGGGTTGGTCCGGTTGCGACCACATAGCGAAATTGGGGATACGGATTTCCTTCGTTATTATCTTGTATGCTCCGCCCAAAATTAAAACTGTATGTGGTGTTGGGCTTTAACGTATCTTTAATTTTAATTGTTAATGTTTTACTTGCCGTTTGCGGACTAACTTCAGGCGCTATTTTCATGGGTGGAGAAACCACAAGTTGCTTCTGAATATCTTTTAGCTTAACATATTCATCAAATTGAATTCGGATTTCATTCCCATTAAAGTTTGTGCTTAAATTTTTAGGAATACTAAACAACATTCGGGGTGGAATGGTGTCTTTTGGTCCACCAGATATAGATCCACGACGAGCACAAGAAGGAATGAGTACGGTCAACAAAACCAAGGAAGCAAATACGGCTACTTGTTTGCGCATGAAATCAAAATTTTACGTTGCAAAGTAACAATTATAATTGGTGTTTGGGAAATCTTTTTCATCAGAATTAACGATTTATTGACTCATGGCCATACAAAGTACACTAATTTTTGCGCCAGGAATTTTTAATAGTTCTCGCGCACAAGCTTCAAGAGTAGAGCCCGTAGTAATTACATCATCAACCAAAACGAAATGTTTATAGTAGTGATTTTCGTTGAAGTTAACGCTAAAAATGGACTGTACAATTTCAGCGCGCCCAATAATTGATTTTTTAGTTTGCGTTTTCGAATATAAATTTCGTCTAAGTATAGTGTCATCAAATGGGATGGACCAACTTTCAGCTAATGCCTTGCCATAGGAAGTCACTTGATTATAACCCCGTTGCCTTTGTTTTCTGGGGTGTAACGGTACAGGAATGATATAATCGGGTTCTGGGGTGAGTATAGTTGAATTAACTATGGAACTATGCCATAAGCCTAGGGCGGTCCCCACAGCTTCATTTCCTTTGTATTTGAGTTCGTGAATCAACGATTGCACTAAACTTTCTTTGTGGAAATAAAGTAATGAGCCCCCAAAAACAATAGGGATTCGTCCATAAAATTTTCGAACAATTTCATTTTCAGCAACAGCATGGTGAGAAGTTACAGGGAGTACATGCCGACAATGACTGCAGAGCACCCATTCTTCAGAAATTAAAAAACCACGACAAGCGGCACATGTCTCTGGATAAAAGAGGCGAATAAGATGTGATAACATAGGCGTATAAATAAAGTCATAAAGATAGAAAATTCCTTGATTAACATACGATTTCACGGCACTTTTTATATTTTTGCACCACTATGGCAAAACAAGAAGATCTATTCAAAAATGTAATTTCGCATGCAAAAGAATACGGGTTTATTTTCCCTTCTAGCGAAATTTATGACGGTTTAAGCGCCGTATACGATTATGCTCAAAATGGAGTAGAATTAAAGAAAAACATCCGCGAATATTGGTGGAAAGCAATGGTGCAGATGCACGAAAATATTGTGGGAATTGATGCGGCAATACTAATGCATCCTACCACTTGGAAAGCTTCTGGTCACGTTGATGCATTCAATGATCCGTTGATTGATAATAAAGATTCCAAAAAACGCTTTCGAGCCGATGTGCTAATTGAAGATTATTGCGAAAAATTGCAACAAAAAGCACAAAAGGAAATCGATAAAGCCCGTGAACGATTTGGAGCTTCATTTGATGAACAGCAGTTTATTACTACAAATGGACGTGTAGTTGAGTATTTATCCCAAAAGAAGACCATTTTAGAACGCATGGCACGTTCTTTAGACAGTGGTGATTTGGAGGATGTAAAAGCATTGATTGAAGAATTAGCGATTGCCGATCCCGATACGGGTTCCAAAAATTGGACTGAAGTAAGGCAGTTCAATTTGATGTTTGGCACTAAATTGGGCGCAGCAGCAGAAAATGCGATGGATTTATACCTCCGTCCCGAAACGGCACAGGGAATTTTTGTGAATTTCTTAAATGTTCAAAAAACGGGTCGTATGAAGATTCCTTTTGGAATTGCCCAAACGGGTAAAGCATTTCGCAATGAAATTGTGGCACGCCAATTTATTTTCCGTATGCGTGAATTTGAACAGATGGAAATGCAGTTTTTTGTCAAGCCAGGCGAAGAGATGAAATGGTATCAATATTGGAAAGAAACGCGTTTAAAATGGCACCAATCGTTAGGTTTAGGCGCTGAAAATTACCGCTTTCATGATCATGAAAAATTAGCACATTATGCGAATGCCGCCGCCGATATTGAGTTCAATTTTCCATTTGGATTTAAAGAGTTGGAAGGGATTCATTCGCGAACCGACTTTGATTTGAAAGCCCATGAGCAGTATTCAGGAAAAAAATTACAATATTTTGACACTGAAGAAAACAAAAACTATGTTCCCTATGTCGTTGAAACTTCGGTGGGTTTAGACCGTATGTTTTTGGCGGTATTTTCAAAATCGTTACAGGAAGAAACACTAGAAGATGGAAGTACGCGAACGGTGTTGCGTTTACCGAGTGTTTTAGCTCCTACAAAAGCAGCGGTATTGCCCTTGGTTAAAAAAGACGGACTACCCGAATTGGCACGCGAAATTATTGAAGAATTAAAATGGGATTTTAACGTAGCGTATGATGAAAAAGATGCGGTTGGTCGTCGTTACCGCCGACAAGATGCTTTAGGAACCCCATTTTGCATAACCGTAGATCATCAATCGTTAGAAGACCAAACGGTAACCCTACGTCATCGAGATACAATGATTCAAGACCGTGTTAAAATAACTGAATTACGAGCAATAATCAATACTGAAGTTTCTATGCGCAATTGGTTATTACGTTCGAAATAATCAAGAAAAGCAAAATAAAAAGCGGCATTAAACGGCCGCTTTTTTTGTTTATAAAATTGTTCAAAAATAGTAATTGTTTCACTTTTCACTAGAGTCATAATGTTTCTAAATTCATTGAAGCAAATTCATAGGTTCAATTGGTTGAATTGCTGCAGTATTTTCAGTTGATTAGCCAATAAAAGCGCTTCAAGTTTTCTACGAGTAACGGGTCTTTTGATATGAAATAAGGGAGCGTTTAAATAGAAATAGAGGTTATAAAAGCTAGTTATTTTACCAATTGAATCCGTTAGCCCCAGCTATCAATGATTTTTATAATTAAACTTAATTCATTTTGAAAAAAAGGACTAACGCTTTGCTAAAAAGTAAAAGCAATTGAGGACGTTTACCTTTATTATTATCGATGATAATCCAAATCATGTAAAGAAAACTATGGCAACTGCTGTTAATTTTCCTTATATGAGATGTATGGGAAGTGCCGCCAACAGTGATGCGGGTGTCGATCTCGTATTGGAACATCGGCCGGATTTTATCTTTTTAGAAATTAATCCTAAAGAGCAAGAATCTGGCTTATCCTTGCATTTCATCAGTGAATTACATCGGTATCTTTTACAACTTCCAAAAATAATTATCACTACGAAAGATCATACCCAATGCCCTACGGCATTCCAATTTGGCGTTTTTGATTATTTGATACATCCTATTGCTGTTAAAGATCTTCGTAAAACACTTTTGCGTTTTGAAAAAGAAATTGGTGAAGGGCAGCCTATAAAAAATCAAATGGCGCCTCCCAATAATATCAACCATGTTGCTGATGAAGCCCGAACAATTTTAGTTGATAATGATTCGCCCGAACCGATTCAAGTACAAAGCGAACTACCTGAGGAAGCGACACATTTAACAGAAAATAATGAATTAGCCAAGACTTTGGATGAATCCGGTGAGAAAAACACAACGCAAAGAATTGCCGAGCAACCCATTCAAAAACCCTTGGTGATATGCGTAAAATCGTATGGTGATTACCGCTATATTGATGCTGCAGAAATTTGTTATTTGCAAGCTGATAACAATTCAACAGATATTCATTTAAATTCAGGAGAAATGATAACAGCATTCAAAACTTTAAAACATTTTGAAAGTGTGCTTCAACATCCTTTTGTACGAATCCATAATAGTTATATTGTAAACTGCAATTACATTGCTCGTATTCACACAGGGAATTCCGTTTGTCATATAAAAAATTCTTCGGTCAAAATTCCCTTTTCAAAATCGTACAAAGACAATATTGATCAGATAATCAGTAGCATAGCGTCTGGAAATTATTTGGAGATATAAATTATTTTCCTTTTTTTTGTTCAAATTTATAAGCCATGGATATACAAATTTTAATTATTGATGACCACATGTCAATTATTGAAGGATATAAAACGATCCTTTCAAACAACCGTTTAAATGCAACCTTGCACATTACTGAGGCTCTTGATGCCCAGCAAGGATATGAAACCCTAAGCAACCCAGCAAACAGTCAAAAGTTTGACGTAATTATTTTAGATTACACCTTGCCGCCTTATGAAGCGCTGGAAATTCAAAATGGGTATGATTTAGTGCAATTTGTTCGCCAATTTCAGCCTCAAGCCAAATTAATGATATTAACGTCGCATTCTGAAGCTTTGATGTTGTATAAAGTCATTGTCGAATCGCGTGCGGAGGCGATTATGATTAAAAGTGATTTCACTTCAATGGAATTATTAGAAGCATTTGAGGCGGTTTACCAAGGCGGTAAATGTTATACGAAAACCGTTTTAGAATTGAAAAATCAATTACTGTCAAATTATCGCATATTTGACACGACCAATAGGGAGTTGATTAAGTTAATTGCTAAAGGATTAAAAACAAAAAACATCATGGCCGAATTAAATCTATCTAAAAGCGCCATTGATAAACGAAAAGCTCAAATTCGCGATTTTTTTGAGATCGAAAAAGGGAATGATGAGGATATCATTCAAATAGCCAAAAAGAAGGGATATATTTAACAAATTGTACACTTTTTGTATACCTAAAGGTTAATTTAAGAATCTATATTTGTAGTGTTAAAAGCCTTATAATTCAAGTTAATTCTTGAATAGTGTAAATTTGATGTTGAAATTTAAAACCTATAAATGCCATGATTACAAAGTTCATTATTTATTATTTGCCTTATTTGTTTATTCTTTACCTGTAGCACAGGAAACAGCTAACATTGAATCCGGGAAAATTATGTTCCGGCTTACCGTTCAGTCTGATACATTACTTTTTTATTTTGATTCCAACCCGATTTTTGAAAAAGCCTTGCGAGAGTTTGTTTTTAATTATACGGACTTTTCAATTGAAAATTTTAACAAAATCCAAAATGATCAACTACCAATAGTTGTTATCGCGTTGTATATTCAAAACGATAAAAAGGATTGGGTTGATGGGCCTGATGAAGCATGGAGATGTATTGGGTTAAAATCTTGCGAAATAGAATGTATTGAACAAGAAATCAATGGGTTGTGGATGGATTGGAAGTGTAAAAAGCTTTAAAATTTAACAAATTCTACACTTTTTGTATACCAATAGTAAAGTTCAGGTGGTATAATTTTACGCTATCTAAGCACCAGTTGTAAGGTATAAGCCAAACATAAGTTCAAATCCCTTTCCTCGGAATTGTCACTTTCGTTAATTCTGTTGTATAAGCCCGGATTCTTTGTTTTTTCTACGCCTGTCCGAGGAGGGGATTTTTTTAAATTTTTATTAATAAGTAGGATTGATTAACTTATGCATTGTAAAACTGTTTTTTAATTATGAAAAAAGCACTTATTATAACTTCTTTAATTTTTATTCTTTTGTCATGCAATAATAACAATGTAGAGATAAATGATGTACAAAAAATAGAAAGTCAATTAAAAGAAATAGAAAAAGTCAACTCAAAAAGTAAAAAATATTTTATTTTGAATAAACTTTATTTTTCAGCATTAAAAATAGAAGTTGATAGTCAAAGAATTAGATTGTTAAATCAAATTTTCAAAGAATCAAATTTTAATAATAATTATAATTTATCTCGAAAAATCAATATTGCTTTTGCTAAGCAACCAGTTAAAAAAAACGTATTAGAACAAGCAAATTTATTTAAAAATAAAGCTTCATATTTCAGAATGATAGGGATGCTTGACTCTGCATATTATTTTTTTAATGAGTCAAAAAAAGATTATGATATTTTAAAAAAATATAATGAATATGGATCTTCATTGTATGGTTTAGCAGAATTAGAATCTAAATTTAATGACTATAATAGTTCTGAAATCAAGTTAAAAAAAATAATTGAATTATCTAAACAGATTGACGACAAAAAATTATATTATATTTCATGTATTGCTCTTGGTAATAATTATAAAAGTAGCGGCGATTACATTTCCTCTATTAAATATCACAAAATTGCTTATAAGTACTATATAGATAATAGGGATAAAATTCACATGAGTTATCTTCATAGACAAGCTTTTTTAAATAATATTGGAAATGTTTACAAGGAGATGGGACTTTTCGATACCGCTAAAACATATTTTAAAAAAGCACTATCTAATAAAAAAGTTTTATTGGATAGTGACTTAGAATTATTTGGTTTGTTAAAATCAAATTTAGGATATTGTTATTTGCAAAATAATCAACTGGAAAAAGCATTAGAGAGTTTTGAAGAAGCAAAAAAAGCATTTTTTAAAGTAAATAATTTTGAAGAGTTATCTTATTTATTGATAAATGAATCAAAAATATTTTTAAAAAATGGAAATACTTTAAAGTCAAATGAATTGTCAAAACAATCATTAAATTTTGCAAAAAAATCTAAAGCTAATAGATGTGAGTTATATATTTTAGAGAAGATAATTGAGCAGAGTGAAGATAATAAAAGTTTATTTTTTGACTATCTTAAATTAAAAAATAAAATAGAGAATAATGAAAATCTATCCAGAAATAGATTTTATAAAATTGAACTTGAGACAAATCAAATTGAACAAGAAAAAAAGCAACTAGAAACCCAAAGAAATCAAGCAATATGGGTAGGGGTTATAATTTTTTTAATTTTAGCAATTATATTTATTAATTACAGAAATCGTATTATAAAAAGTAAATATGAACTAAATAAGAAACATCAAAAAAGTAATGAGATTATTCAAGAATTAATTACCCAAAATCAAGCTATAGAAGTTGAATCGCGCCAAAAAGAACAACGCCGAATAGCTATGGAAATCCATGATAATGTGTTAAATCAATTGGCTAGCGTGCGTTATAGATTGTTTAAATTGAATTTTACGCAAGACCCTAATGCTTTAAATGATGCGCTCTACGGTATCGAAAACATTCGACAAGTAGAGGTTGAACTTCGGAATCTCACACACAACCTCACGAACCAAAGTCAACTTGAACATATATCCTTAAAACAAATGATTGAACAACTCATAGTTGTTCATCATGAAATATACGGTCAAAATGTAATTTTTGAAATGGATACTTGGGATTGGGAAAAATTACCAGCGGAAACTAAATTATGTTTGGTGCGTATGATCCAAGAAGCATTGTTTAATACAGCCAAACATGCTAAAGCGGATAATATTTTAATTGCCTTTACGCAAATTGACGGTCGAATAAAATTGAGGATTAAAGATGACGGAAAAGGATTTGAATTGCACTCCATACAAAGAGGAATAGGATTGCAAAACATGGAGACAAGAGCAGCCCAAATTCAAGCCAAAATAGAAATCCTAACCAATCGAAATCAAGGAACCGAAATTATAGTTGAATCCCTTTAAATTAATTAAAAGCTTGAAATACAATTAGTTGAGCCAAAATAGTTCTTTTATTACGGTGAAATACAAAAAATAGCACATTCACCAAAATTTGAGTATCATTTACTACCAAACGAAATACATTCACATAAAACGCCCACGGAAATGGCAATTGACTTCCCGTGCTATACTAGTTTTATACCGTTGAAATGCCTTCAAATCAAAGGCAATCCAACCATTTAAAATTTAATAATAACTAGTAAAGCATACGATTATGAGAAAGTCAGCAATTATTTCTGCATTATTTACAATGATGTTGATCTTAACATCTTTTAGTACTCCTTCTGAAATTGGTGGTAGAGGCCAAGTAGGAACGGGTAGCTATGAAATTGGTGGTAGAGGCCAAGTAGGAACAGGTAGTTTTGAAATTGGTGGTAGAGGCCAAGTAGGAACAGGTAGTTTTGAAATTGGTGGTAGAGGCCAAGTGGGAACAGGTAGTTATGAAATTGGCGGTAGAGGCCAAGTGGGAACAGGTAGTTTGAGTATTGGTGGCCGTGGTCAAGTGGGTACTGGAAGTTAATATATTTAATAAAAAGTATTAAGAAAGTCAACATTTTATGTTGGCTTTTTTTTATTTTTGTAAAAACGATAATTGAAAAACTTTATAAAAATATTTAACCTTGTGTTGCTTGTTTCTTTTTTTTCGTGTGAGAAAAAGGGAACAAGTAGTGATGATCAATTTTCTTCAAAAGATTTAAATTTTTTTAATAGTAAAATTTATAACAAAGAGTTAAGTTTAACGGAAAGATTAAAATATAATGATAAGGCTATTAATAAATTATCAAAGGAATTAAAAAAAAAAGATTTAAAAGATTTTGATAGATATTTAAATAATTATTTTGAATTTCAAGATTGGGGAAAGTATAAAAGTGCGTCTTTAGTTTTATTAGAAAATTCATTAAAATATAATGACAGCTTATATTATGGTTTGTCTTTAAGATACATAGGTAATTATTATTATCAAAAAAATAATTTGGATAGCACATTTTATTTTTACACTAGATCTGAAAAGGTTTTCAATAAAATAAAAGATAAGAAAAATTACCCAATTATATTATTAAAAAAAGGAATTGTTCAGTTAGAGATTAATGATTTCTTAGGTGCAGATTTATCTTTAAGAAAAGCATATCAAATATTTAAGAATGGTTATGATTTTCAAAAATTATATGCAACTCTAAATACTTTGGGTTCAGTTTCTGCTGAATTGAAAGAATATAGTAGGGCAATTTATTATTACAAACAAGCATTAAACGTAATAAAAAAAGGAAATTTAAATAATCTTGAACATCAAGAATCTAATTGTTTGAACAACTTAGGATTGTTATATAATGATTTAAAAGATTATAAAAAATCAATTTATTATTACAATCTTGCTTTGAAGAGTAGAAATTTAATTGATGATAATCCTAGGTTGTATTCTATAATAATTGATAATTTAGCATACTCAAAGCTAAAGTCAAATCAATTCTCAGGTTTACCAGATTTATTTTTTGAATCTTTAGATAAAAAAGATTCAATTGAAGATTTAAGCACAATTACAATTGTTAATATTCATTTGTCAGAATATTATGCTAGTATAAAAGACACAATAAATTCTGTATACTATTCAGATATTGCAATAAAAAATGCTTTAAAGCTTAATACACCTTTATATAAAATTGCAGCTTATAAGCAGGCTTCAAATGTAAATAAAAAGAAAAGTTTAAATTATTCTGATTATTACATTAAATTAAATGATAGTCTACAAATGCTGGAGAGAAAATCAAAGGATCGTTTTGCTAGAATCGAGCTCGAAACCGATGAAATTCTTCAGCAAAAAGACTCCCTCGAGCAAAAAAATCGAAGTATTCTCAATTATTTTATCGGAACCATAGCTATTGGGACTTTATTGTTTTTTATGCGCGCCCAACGGGCAAAAAGTCGTGAGCTTTTGTTACGTCAGGCACAGCAACGCGCGAATGAAGATATTTATAAGCTTATCATTTCGCAACAAAACAAACTTGAAGAAGGACGTGTACTTGAAAAAAACCGGATTGCAAAAGAATTACATGACGGTGTTTTAGGTCGTTTATTTGGCTTACGCCTAAACCTTGATGGCCTCAATCACCGGGAAGATGAAGCAGCCATTCAAGAACGAATTCATTGCCTAGAAGAATTAAAAGTTATTGAACAAGATTTACGAGAAATCTCTCATGAACTTTCCCGAGAAAAGTATGTATTGGTCAATAATTTCGTTGCTATCGTCAATAATTTATTTGAAGAACAAGCCAAAATTAATCCAGCCAAACTTACTACGATTCTCGATGAGCAGGTCGATTGGGACATATTAAGCAATACAACCAAGATCAATCTTTATCGAATTCTTCAAGAATGTTTACAAAACATCAACAAGTACGCCAAAGCAAATACTATAAAAGTTGAATTCCGTAAGGATAAAAAAGGTAATTTAGTGCTGAATATAACCGATGATGGCGAAGGATTTGAAGTTGATAAGAAAAGTAAGGGGATCGGCCTTAAAAATATTGTGACCCGAACCCACGAAAGTGACGGAATTATCGAAATCAAATCTGCCCCAGGAAAAGGTACCCGTATTAGTATAACAGTTCCATTGGAGCAAAAAAACATCAAACATTAACAAAAAATATATATTGCTATGTCCCAAACAATCAATATTTTAATTGTCGATGATCACCAGTTTATCATCCAAGGCTATAAAAATGTAATTAACCTATTTCCCGATAAATCTATAACCTTTAATTTTATTGAAGCTTCAGATTGCAAGTCTGGTTTTGAAACGATTAGCAATAGTCCACAACCCTTTGATGTTGCATTCCTAGATGTTAGTATGCCAGAATATCCTGAGAAAAACATTAATACAGGTGAAGATTTGGCCAAATTGATTAAGGAAACGATGCCAGAATGTAAAATTGCCCTTCTAACTATGCATTCCGAAAGCTTGAAAGTCATGTCCATTATCGAAGAAATCAATCCCTTGGGATTAGTTATTAAAAATGATCTGACTTTTGATAGTATGATTTTAGCCCTTACCTCTATACTTAATGGTGATACGTATTATAGTGATTCGGTGATTAAATTCTTAAACAACCAACAAAAAGAAAAAGTATATATCGATGTAATCGACCGCCAAATATTACACTATCTAAACAAAGGGGTCAATTACGATGATATCCCATTATATATCACGATCTCATCTAGTTCGGTAAAAACACGAAAAGAAAACTTGAAAGACCTTCTCGGAATTTCAGGTAGTGACGATGCCTCCTTAGTATCCGTAGCGCGCGATCGCGGATTATTATTGTAATTATTATTCGGTTTCGGTTTGAAGTGCATTCCAACCACGTGCCTTCAATTCAATCTTTGCATTAGCACGTGTGACTAAATGCATGCCCTCACTTTCTGGGGTCATGTGTCCGATAACGGTTAAATTGGGATTCCCTTTGATTTTGTCAAAATCTTCTAATTTAATCGTAAATAACAATTCATAATCTTCGCCCCCGTTTATGGCCAAGGTTGTGCTGTCAATAGTAAATTCTTCACATGTAGCAATAAATTGAGGGTCCAAGGGTAATTTTTCTTCAAACAAATTACAACCAACAGAACTGTTTTTACACAAATGAAGCAATTCTGAGGATAACCCGTCAGAAATATCAATCATGGAAGTGGGTTGAACCTCTAACTGCGCCAATAATCCTTTGATATCTGTACGCGCCTCTGGTTTCAATTGCCGTTCAATTAAATAGGTATAGTTGTCTAAGTCGGGTTGATTTAATGGATTCACTTGAAAAACTTGCTTTTCTCGTTCCAAAACTTGTAAGCCCATATAGGCCGAACCCAAGTCGCCCGTTACTACAATCAAATCGTTTTCTTGGGCTCCGTTACGATAGACCAATTCATTTTCTTGGGCAGTTCCAATTGCAGTAATTGAAATAATCAATCCTTTTTGTGATGAAGTAGTGTCGCCACCGACAATATCAACTGCATAGGTTTTAGCCCCTAAACGAATACCTTCATACAATTCTTCTAAAGCTTCCAAAGGAAATCGGTTGGAAACCGCAATTGAAACCGTAATTTGCGTTGGTGTTGCATTCATCGCGCAAATATCAGAGAGATTAACAACTACCGCTTTATATCCTAAATGCTTTAACGGCATATACGACAAATCAAAATGTACACCTTCTATCAACAGGTCAGTTGAGACTACTGTTTTGGTGTTTTCAAAGCTTAAAACAGCAGCATCATCGCCTATACCTTTTAGGGTAGTGGGCTGGCTAACTTCCACTTTTTCCGTAAGATGTGCAATTAAACCAAACTCGCCCAATTGCGATAGCGGTGTTCGTTGTGGGGCTTTATCTTCCAACATGGTTTATGTGTTTTAAGCGGTAAAGGTACATTAACCCTTATGGAAATCCAATACTAAAACATCGGGTTTATATTTTTGAAATGGGTGTTGTGTATTCAGCCCCGATCGCAGCGGCATCCTCTGGTGATTCCTTGCCAAAGGGGTCGCCAGAGATACAGCGAAGAGCGGGAGGATGCGCGTAAAAAAGGACAGGCGTCTGCTGCCCATAAAAAAAGTCCGGCAAAAACCGAACTTCATTTATAATTCAAAATTTAAAATAGTCAAAATCTAGTCGTTCAACTTCAACACCGCCATAAACGCCGACTGTGGAATTTCTACGTTACCTACCTGACGCATACGTTTTTTACCGGCTTTCTGTTTTTCTAACAACTTACGCTTTCGCGAAATATCCCCCCCGTAACATTTTGCGGTTACGTCTTTACGCAAGGCTTTAATAGTTTCACGGGCAATGATTTTGGCCCCAATCGCGGCTTGAATCGGAATATCAAATTGCTGTCTTGGGATCAACTCGCGTAATTTCTCACACATTTTCTTACCAATATGATAGGCGTTGTCTTCATGGATTAAGGCCGATAAAGCATCTACTGAATTGGCATTCAACAGTACATCTAAACGCACTAATTTAGAAGTTCGCATTCCTATGGGGTGGTAATCAAAAGAAGCATAACCTTTGGAAACGGTTTTTAATCGGTCGTAAAAGTCGAAAACAATTTCTGCCAACGGCATATCAAAATTCAACTCAACCCGTTCCGTAGTTAAATAGGTTTGATTGGTAATGATCCCCCTTTTTTCAATACACAAACTCATTACATTTCCTACGAAATCTGATTTGGTAATGATTGTAGCTTTGATAAACGGCTCCTCAACCCGGTCCAGTTTTGAAGGTTCCGGCAAGTCGGATGGATTGTTAACAATAATTGCTGTTTCCGGATCTTTTTTGGTATAGGCTAAATACGAAACGTTGGGGACGGTTGTAATTACAGTCATATTAAATTCCCGTTCCAAACGCTCTTGAATAATCTCCAAGTGCAACATTCCCAAGAACCCACATCGAAAACCAAAGCCCAAAGCGGCCGAACTCTCAGGGGCAAAAACCAACGAAGCATCGTTCAATTGTAATTTTTCCATCGAAGCGCGTAAGTCTTCATAATCTTCGGTATCAACGGGATAAATTCCGGCAAAAACCATCGGTTTTACATCCTCAAATCCTTGAATCATTTGGGTAGTCGGCGTTTTTGCATCGGTAATCGTGTCACCCACTTTTACGTCTTTCGCCTCTTTAATTCCAGAAATTAAATACCCTACATCGCCACAACTAATCACTTCTTTTGGAACCTGATTCAGTTTCAAGGTGCCAATTTCGTCTGCAAAATATTCATTGCCTGTGGACATGAATTTGATTTTCTGTCCCTTACGTATTTCTCCATTTTTCACACGAAAAATAACTTCAATACCACGAAACGGATTATATACCGAGTCAAAAATCAAAGCTTGCAAGGGCTCTTCTTTATTGCCTTTTGGTGAAGGAATTCGCTCGATAATTGCTTCCAAAATTTTATCTACACCAAATCCCGTTTTCCCCGAAGCATGGATGATGTCTTCCAATTTACAACCCAACAAATCCACAATATCATCGCTAACTTCTTCAGGGTTGGCACTGGGTAAGTCAACTTTATTCAATACAGGAATAATCTCCAAGTCGTTTTCTAAAGCTAAATACAAATTGGAAATGGTCTGTGCTTGAATACTTTGTGCTGCATCTACAATCAACAAGGCTCCTTCGCAAGCAGCAATTGAACGTGAAACTTCGTACGAAAAGTCAACGTGACCCGGGGTATCAATTAAGTTTAAAATATATTTTTCCCCATTTTGGGTATATTCCATTTGAATGGCGTGACTTTTAATCGTAATGCCTCGTTCCCGTTCCAAATCCATATTGTCCAGCAATTGCGCTTGAGCTTCGCGCGCAGTTACAGTCTGAGTTTGGTCCAATAAGCGATCCGCCAACGTACTTTTTCCGTGGTCAATGTGGGCAATAATGCAAAAATTCCGAATATTTTTCATCGTCAATAGTCCTTTTATGGTCGCGCATTAAAATTTAAAATACATCATTTAGAATAATAGTTGGGGCGCTTCCGTCGTGCCTCCGTAACGGGCTTTTCGCAGTACACGCCTGCCTAGCGGCAACGGCGGGGTACTTAGCTGCAATCCCTAGCGCAACACCTTGCAAATATAACGCAAAGTTTAGAATATCGCGTGTATTGCGTCGGTTTAGCTAGGGATATTTTTGCGCTTAATTTTAAGTTTTAGCAGTTGATTTACAATGGGTTAACTTCTTTTTGGTTGATTTTCACTTTATTAATGCGAGAATAGTTTTATTTTTGCCTCCTGAATTGTATTCTTTATGGTCAAAATCGGAAACATTGAACTCCCAGATTTTCCTTTACTACTCGCGCCGATGGAGGATGTGAGTGATCCGCCGTTTCGCCGATTGTGCAAAACGCATGGTGCCGACCTTATGTATTCCGAATTTATTTCGTCTGAGGGTCTCATTCGCGATGCGATTAAGAGTCGGATGAAATTGGATATTTTCGATTATGAACGTCCTGTAGGCATTCAAATTTTTGGTGGTGATGAAGAAGCGATGGCGCTCAGTGCCAAAATTGTAGAAACGGTTCAACCCGATTTATTGGATATTAATTTTGGGTGTCCTGTAAAAAAAGTAGTTTGCAAAGGTGCCGGTGCCGGGGTTTTGAAAGATGTTGACTTGATGGTTCGTTTGACAAAAGCGGTTGTAAAAAGTACGCATTTACCCGTAACGGTGAAAACCCGTTTGGGCTGGGATGAAAATTCGATTAATATTGATGAAGTAGCCGAACGGTTGCAAGATGTGGGGATACATGCCTTAACGGTACATGGCAGAACCCGCGCCCAAATGTACAAAGGTCACTCGGATTGGTCGCATATTGCGCGTGTCAAAAACAATCCGAGAATTCATATACCCATATTTGGAAACGGCGATATTGATTCTCCTGAAAAAGCGCTAGAGTACAAGAATAAATATGGTTTAGACGGAATAATGATTGGCCGCGCGGCGATTGGTTATCCTTGGATTTTTAATGAAATCAAACATTATTTCGCTACAGGTCAACACTTGCCAACACCCACAATTACAGATCGTATAGAAGCAGCGCGCAACCATCTGTTATGGTCGATGGAATGGAAAGGAGAACGTTTAGGAATAGTGGAAATGCGCCGTCATTATACCAATTATTTTAAGGGGATTCCCAACTTCAAAGAATACAAAACCCGATTGGTGACAACCGATGGCCGTGATGATTTGTTACGCGTGTTTGAAGATATAGCGACCCATTTTATGGGTTTGGTGATTTAGTTCATTATCTTTTTTGAAACCCGGCTGCTCGCAATCCAACTCGAGATAAAACCGAGAGTTACCACCGTCCCAAAAACTAAAACCAAGTTTTCCCAGTGAAATTCAATCGGATAGGCAAGCGATGGTGTAATCATTATAAGTTGAAACTTTTGTTGAAGAACAACCAAAATTGAACCCAATCCGAGTCCTAATATCCCGCCCAAAACACTCAGTAATGTCCCTTGAAGCAAGAAAATACGCCGAAGATCTTTTATTTCCACACCTAGATTATAGAGGGTTTTTAAATTTCCTTTTTTATCCAACACCATCATGATTAAAGCACCGGCCAAACTAAACAACGCCATGATAATCACTAAGGTAAAAATTAAATAAACAGCAATATTTTCAGAGTTTAACATCTTGTATAACGTCTCGTTAAGCTGGGCCCGGTTTTTTACCAAAGCGGTTGGAAAAATCGATTCAATTTGTGTCATGACTGCTTTTTCATTCGCATTTGGTTTGAGTTTAATTTCCAAACTAGAAACCTGATTTGGCTTTAATTGCAACAACTCTTGGGTTAATCGTAAGTCTGCAAAAACATATTTAGAGTCCAATTCTTCATTAATTGCATAAATTCCAACAGGAAACAGAATTAAGGTATTGAATGCGTCTTCTGGATTTAAACTCAAGTCACCACGACCCGGTTTTGGAACATATACCTCAAAGGGATTGTTGTAATCCATAAGTCCTAATGAAAGTTTTTCAGAGAGACCATAGCCAATTACAACCTGCGTAGAATTTGGGCTCAACCACTGCCCGTTAAACAACTTTTCAGAAGCATTAGATACTTTTGAAAATTGATTATCGACTCCCTTTAAATAAGAAAATTGGGTTTTTCCATCAAAAAGAAACATCACCCTTTTCTCTACTACTTTGCTGAAATGATCCAAACCTTCTACTTGTTGAAGTTGTTGGATTTGCGCTGGAAGTAGGGTAAAATATTCTCCTTTTTTAGCAAATAATTTAAGGTCGGGGTCCAATTCATTAGAAAATGAGAGGCTGAAGGTGCGCAATCCACTAAAAACCGATAAAACTACAAAAAGAGCCATTGCGCCTACAATAATACTTAAGGAGGCAATACCCGTAATGATATTTATTGAGGTGTTTTTGCTCAATGAAAATAAATAGCGACGGGCAATGTAGAGCGAAATATTCACTTACGATTTTTTGCGTTTAGCTAATAATTCACGATTTTCAATAGGATTTTCTTGACCAGAAAGCGCGCGGTCAATTTGCTCAATGTATTCTAATGAGTCGTCAATATAGAAAATTAAATTGGGCACTTTTCGCAATTGTAGTTTAACCCGTTGGGATAAATCGTGCTTGATTAAAGGGGTGTTAGAACGAATAGCAGTTAATAATTCAGGGCCTTTTTCAGCTGGGAAAACACTTAAAAATACTTTAGCAATAGAAAGATCTGTAGTGACATTAACTTTAGAAACAGAGATGATTAAGTTGGCAATTCCGTTTTTACGCACTTCGCCTTGTAAGATGTCGACTAAATCTTTTTGCAGTACACTCCCTATTTTTTTCTGTCTATTTGATTCCATTTGACAAAAATACAACTTTAATCGGAATTTGAATTTTTACCGATTTGATAAAATCCGTACAATACCCAATAGCTATTTTCTATCTTTGTGGTAAATGAAATGGTATGAGAAAAATTGAACATATTGGAATTGCTGTGAAATCACTTAGTACATCGAATGCTTTGTTTGAAAAACTATTGGGTGCTCCAGCCTATAAAGAAGAAGTAGTAGAAAGTGAGGGCGTAAAAACTTCTTTTTTTATGAATGGACCTAATAAAATTGAGTTGTTAGAATCCACTCGTGAAGACAGTCCGATTGCCAAGTTTATTGAGAAAAAAGGCGAAGGGATTCATCATATTGCTTTTGATGTGGCCAACATTTATGAAGAGATAGAACGGTTAAAAGGCGAGGGTTTTATAATATTGAATGAGCAGCCCAAGCTGGGTGCTGACAATAAATTAGTTGTTTTTTTGCATCCTAAATCGACCAATGGCGTATTGATCGAGCTGTGTCAAGAAGCGGAATAATCGTAAAAAGTTATCTCTTGAATCGTTTGCAGAATCGCAGAAATAGTTTTAATATTGCATCCGCTACAAAAGCCTTGGCTTTATTCACAAAACACAATTACTAATTGTAGTTAGTGAAGTAGATGGGTCCTATAGCTCAGTTGGTTAGAGCACCTGACTCATAATCAGGTGGTCCTTGGTTCGAGCCCAAGTGGGACCACGTTAAAGCCTTGCTAAGTATGCAAGGCTTTTTTTATAGCGTTTTGGGCGAGAAGTTTACCCCGATAGGGACGATTCGGGGAGCCCAAGTGGGACCACGTTAAAGCCTTGCTAAGTATGCAAGGCTGTTTTTATAGCGTTTTGGGCGAGAAGTTTACCCCGAGAGGGACGATTCGGGGAGCCCAAGTGGGACCATAACAAAACCCTTGTTAACGTCAGGTTTGCAAGGGTTTTTTATATTTCGTTATTTGCGGTGATTTTGATTTTTAATTTACGACTAATATGTTTGATAGAATTTGCTGTAATAAAAATATTTAAAAAAGTAGTTTCAAAAAAGCGGTCAAAAATCAATAAAAATACTTCAGTTATGATGGAAAACAAACATAAGAAATCAGGAAATGGGATAGGAATCGGTGCAGCTTTAGGAGTAGCATTTGGAACAGTTTATGGAAATAAATATGGAAATATTTCAATAAGTATAGCTTTTGGGATTTTAATTGGTGTTGCAATTGGAGCTATTTTTGACATTATTAAGAAAAAGAAATAACATAAATTATAATAGTTCTGCCTTATCAAAACCCAAGGCGGTATTTCTATTTACAAGGATTTTTTTATTGCTACATGAATATAAACAATGCTTCGTTTAGCTGAGTTATTTTTTAAATTATAACTCCACTAATAGATTACTAAATATTGATAATTTTCTAACGGTATATTTTTTTCCGAAATTAAAAACTTAACATTGAGCTGTTAATATATTGATTACATTTGCATAACATTAATTTAACATAAAGTAGCTAAATGGATCAAAAAATACAAATTGATGAATCAAATCAAGAAGAAAAAAAAGTAATAAGTAATGAACCGGCTCAAGAAAAAAGTACTTCAGTTCGAAAGTCTGCGGGTAGAAAACTAGTTTTAAATAAGGCCGTAACTGAAACTCATTCAATTCAAAGTGAAACACCAATAATAGATCCTGCAGAGGAGACTAGCGCACCAAATGAATCTAATTCATTTGTTCTAGAGGATGATTTAAAAACTATTGAAGCTACAAAGTCAGATCGTGATGAAACAAAAAAAAGAAATACAAAAAAATTAAAGAAGAAAATTAAGAAGGTAGAAAAAAAAGCCAAGAAAAAGGAAAAGCAAGCTAAAGCTAAAAAGCAAGCAAAGCAAAAAGAAAAAAAATCTAAGAAAGAAAAAATGAAATTAGATAAAAAGAAAGTTTCGTCTAAAAAGAAAAAATAAAATATTAAGTCGGATTCAATCCGATTTTTTTATTTGTGAGATACTTAATTGAAATTGTTGTGTTTAATTCTTGGAATAAGAAATCAATAAATATAGTCAAGTTCAATAGATCTGACAAAATAAATCAACTTTTATAATCCTTGTAGACCAAATTCAGTATTTTTACGTTAACAATAAAATAAGAGGTATAATTGATGTAGATTCAGTTTATTGGAAGATTGTCCCAAAATATGCTTTAAAAAATTTTGACAAAGCGAATTTTTTTATACTTTTACGCCCTATGAAATTTGACCTAACCAAAGTACTATTGCTAATTATTGCGGTTTTCAGCGGAAATTTAACCTTCGCAGCGCCAAACCCGCCCGCCCCGATTCCTCCTCCACCGCCGGGATTACCTGTGGATGAAGGCGTGATTTTTTTGGTTATGTTTTGTCTAGCTTACGCATTTTATAAAATTAAAAACAATAAAAAAGCTTCAAGTATTTCTTGAAGCTTTTCTTTTTTTTGAGAATTACATTTGGTGTAAGCCATAAAGACGGGCAACATATTTCCCTACTACATCAAATTCTAAATTGATTTTGGTCCCAACCCTAAAAGTGTGAAAATTAGTATGTTCAAACGTATAGGGAATGATCGCTACACTAAATTCATTTTTGTTAGAATCGACTACCGTTAAACTTGTTCCATTAATGGTGACCGATCCTTTTTCAATCGTAATATTGTGTAAAGCGGGATCATATTCAAAAGTAAAATACCAACTTCCGTCTGCTTCTCGAATGGATTTACAGTAGCCAATCTGGTCAACATGGCCCTGCACTATATGGCCGTCAAGTCGATCCCCCAATTTCATTGCACGCTCTAAATTTACTTTGTCGCCTACTTTCCAGTCGCTTACAGTAGTCTTTAGAATTGTTTCTTGAATCGCGGTTACGGTATATTGATCGCCATCAATTGCAATAACCGTCAAGCAAACGCCATTATGGGCCACACTTTGGTCGATTTTTAATTCGTTGGTGAGCGAACTCCGCATTGTAATGTGAAGGTTTTCTTGCTCTTTTTCCAAGGCCGTTATGGTTCCAAGGGTTTCTATAATTCCAGTAAACATTTGTCGTTTTTATTTTCTAAATTTGCCTTTCAAAAGTACGCAATAAAAACCGACTTCAAAAGCGCATGAAAAAAGCAGAACATAGTATTGTTGGAATTTCAATCGGTGACCTTAATGGCATTGGCCCTGAGGTGGTATTAAAAACGTTTGAAGATACACGCATGTTGGAATTGTGTACCCCTGTTATTTTTGCCAATGTAAAAGTGCTTTCTTTTATAAAAAAAACAATGAATTCAGAATTGCCCTTACATGGAATTGATCGTATGGATCAAATGATTGTGGGAAAAGTAAATGTATTCAATGTGTGGAAAGAAGCGGTAGATTTAAACTTTGGTCAATTGGATGATGCGGTTGGAAAATATGCCATTAAATCTTTTGTTGCCGCTACTCAGGCCTTAAAAAATAAGGAAATCGATACTTTAGTTACAGCTCCAATTAACAAGTATTCTATTCAATCTGATGAATTTTCTTTTCCCGGGCATACCGATTATTTAGATAAAGAACTCAATGGGGATGCTTTAATGTTGATGGTTCATGACCAATTGCGTGTAGGACTTTTAACAGATCATGTGCCTGTTAACGAGGTGTCTAAACAGCTAACCGAAGCGCGGGTAATTCAAAAAATAGAAACCGTATACCATACGTTAAAACAAGATTTTCGAATTAACCGTCCAAAAATTGCAGTGTTAGGCTTAAATCCTCATGCAGGTGATCATGGCGTTATTGGAAAAGAAGATCAAGAGATTTTAAAGCCAGCCATTCAAAAACTATTTGATAAGGGCATTTTGGTTTTTGGCCCCTATTCGGCAGATGGCTTTTTTGGTTCAAAGCAAAATGAAAAATTTGATGCAGTAATCGCTTCATACCATGATCAAGGCTTAATTCCTTTCAAAACTTTATCGTTTGGACAGGGCGTGAATTATACGGCTGGTTTGGATCGAATTCGAACTTCCCCCGATCACGGAACAGCTTTTGAAATTGCCGGAAAAAATGTAGCCGATGCCTCATCGTTTAAAGAAGCGGTTTATTTAGCCATCGATATTTATAGTGCCCGGCAGGAGTATCAAGAATGGTCCAAAAACCCCTTGAAAATTAAAGAAAAGCAATTGGAATCAAAAAAAGGCGGCTAACGCTTTTGGATTTCATATAAATTTATATCTTTGCACTCCCAAAGTTGAGGGATCAATTAGGGCAAAATGGTGAAATGATGAAAGTTACGAATGATTTTTTAATTCCTTTCACAGGGTTAAAATTGGGAAAACACCAATTTGACTATCAGATTACACAGAAGTTCTTTGAATCGTATGACTATTGCGATTTTGAAAATTGTGCAGTAAACGTTAAAGTGACGCTTGATAAAAAAACAACTTTTATGGAGTTGTCATTTAAACACAATGGGACTGTAGAAGTGCCTTGTGATGTAACGGGTGAGCTGTTTAATTTGCCAATCAAAGGCGCAATAAAAGTATTGGTAAAGTTTGGAGATGCATTCAATAATGAGAATGAAGAGTTATTGATTTTGCCTCATGGGGAGCATCAAATTGACTGTACGCAATACCTATACGAGTTAATCGTTTTATCGGTACCTCAAAAGCGAATTCATCCTGGAGTTAAGGAAGGAACATTAAAAAATGAAGCTTTAGAACGATTATCCGTAAAATCGATTAAAGAACAAACAAAAGAAGAAAAAGAAGCAATTACAGATCCCCGATGGGACAAATTAAAACAACTATTAACGGATAAATAATATAAAAAATGGCACATCCTAAGAGAAGACAGTCTTCGACCCGAAGAGACAAGAGAAGAACGCACTACAAGGCTACTGTAGCAACTATTGCTACTTGTCCTGTAACTGGAGAAGCACACTTGTACCATAGAGCTTACTGGCATGAAGGTAAAATGTATTACAGAGGTCAGGTAGTTATTGATAAATCAGTAGCTGAAGCTTAATTTATACGGAATAAAATCCATCAAACTCTCACCTTTGTGGGAGTTTTTTGTTTTTTCAGTAGATAAAGTATAACTCAATTATTTTTTGTAATTTCCACCCTTTGAAAATTTCGATTTTCTAAGATTATTAAAGTTAACTATGAGTACAATTACCGCTGCTATTACCGCCGTTGGCTCTTATGTTCCCGATTTCGTTTTGTCGAATGCTGTTTTGGAACAAATGGTTGATACCAATGATGAATGGATTACCACGCGTACTGGAATTAATGAAAGAAGATTGTTAAAAGAGCCTGGAAAAGGAACTTCTTATTTAGCAATTAAAGCAGCCCAAAATCTTATTGAAAAAAACAATATCGATCCGTTATCCATTGATTTAATTATTATGGCAACCGCCACTCCAGATATGCCTGTGGCTTCTTCGGGTGTGTATGTTGCAACTCAAATTGGTGCGATTAACGCCTTTGCATTTGATTTGTCTGCCGCATGTTCTAGTTTTTTGTTCGGAATGTCGACGGCTTCAGCCTATATTCAGTCCGGACGCTATAAAAAAGTACTATTGCTTGGTGCCGATAAAATGTCTTCCATCATTGATTACACCGATCGGGCTACCTGCATCATTTTTGGTGATGGTGGAGGAGCTGTGCTTTTTGAACCAAATTTAGAAGGATTAGGGTTGCAAGACGAATATTTGCGTTCCGATGGGATTGGTCGAGAGTATTTAAAAATTGATGCCGGTGGTTCAATACTCCCAGCATCGAAAGAGACCGTTGAAAACGGACAACATTTTGTATTTCAAGATGGTAAAACGGTATTTAAATATGCAGTTTCTGGCATGGCCGATGTAAGTGAGAAAATCATGCAGCGCAATAACTTGACCCATGATGATATTAATTGGTTGGTTGCGCATCAAGCTAATCGCCGTATTATTGACGCAACAGCACATCGTATGGGGTTGGATGAATCAAAAGTTTTGATTAATATTCAACGTTACGGAAACACAACTTCAGCGACTTTACCACTGTTGTTATCAGATTATGAAAGTCAGTTGAAAAAAGGAGATAATTTAATTTTTGCCGCATTTGGTGGGGGTTTCACTTGGGGAGCTATTTACCTAAAATGGGCATACAACAAACAATAATCGCTAACTAAAAGAAAGAACTATGGATTTAAAAGAGATTCAAAATCTAATCAAATTCGTATCCAACTCGGGAGTTGCTGAGGTTAAATTGGAAACAGGTGATGTGAAAATCACCATCCGTACTACTTTAGAAGGAAATGCTCCGGATATTACTTACGTACAGTCTGCTCCAGTAGCCCCTGTAATGACACAAGTTGCCGCTCCAACGCCTGCTGCTGCAGCTCCTATAGCTCCTGCAACACCTGCCGCACCTGCTGCTGATGATGCAAAATACATCACGATAAAATCGCCAATGATCGGTACATTTTATCGTAAACCAGCTCCAGACAAAGCGCCATTCGTAGAAGTGGGGACTTCCATTGGAAAAGGAGATGTTTTATGTGTTGTTGAAGCTATGAAGTTGTTCAACGAAATTGAAGCGGAAATTTCTGGAAAAATTGTAAAAATTTTGGTAGACGATATGTCGCCAGTTGAGTTTGATCAACCGTTATTCTTGGTAGATCCGTCTTAATTTGTTGCGGTTTGATGCGCACACAAGAATTCGTGTGTGGTGTCTAATCTTTGTCTAATTTAAATTGAAACAGGATGTTCAAGAAAATATTAATTGCCAATAGAGGCGAAATCGCTTTGCGTGTGATCCGTACTTGTCGCGAGATGGGTATTAAAACCGTAGCGGTATATTCTACTGCTGATGCGGAAAGTTTACACGTAAAGTTTGCAGATGAAGCGGTTTGTATTGGGCCAGCGCCAAGTAATTTATCGTATTTAAAAATGGCCAACATCATTGCTGCTGCTGAGATTACGAATGCAGATGCAATTCACCCAGGCTATGGTTTTCTTTCCGAAAACGCTAAATTTTCAAAAATATGCCAAGAGCACGGAATTAAGTTTATTGGTGCCTCTCCCGAAATGATTGAAAAAATGGGGGATAAAGCTACCGCTAAAGCAACAATGAAAGCTGCTGGCGTTCCTTGTGTTCCCGGTTCAGATGGGATTTTAGAATCCTTTGAACAAGCAAAAAAAGTAGCTAAAGAAATTGGTTACCCCGTAATGATGAAAGCAACTGCAGGTGGTGGAGGTAAAGGGATGCGCGCTATTTGGAAAGAAGAGGAATTAGAGAAGGCGTGGGAAAGTGCTCGCTTAGAAGCGGCAGCTGCTTTTGGAAATGACGGGATGTACATGGAAAAATTGATTGAAGAGCCGCGTCATATTGAAATTCAAGTAGTTGGGGATTCCTATGGTAAAGCATGCCACTTGTCAGAGCGCGATTGTTCTGTTCAACGCCGTCATCAAAAACTAACAGAAGAAACCCCATCCCCTTTTATGACGGATGATTTGCGTCAGCGAATGGGAGATGCCGCGGTTAAAGCAGCAGAATACATTCAGTACGAAGGCGCGGGTACGGTTGAGTTTTTAGTAGATAAACACCGTAACTTCTACTTCATGGAAATGAATACACGAATCCAAGTTGAACACCCCATTACCGAGCAGGTGATCGATTATGATTTGATCCGAGAGCAAATTTTAGTAGCAGCGGGTGTGCCGATTTCGGGTAAAAATTATTTGCCCCAACTTCACTCAATCGAATGCCGAATTAATGCAGAAGATCCGTATAACGATTTTCGTCCATCTCCAGGTAAAATCTCCGTTTTACATGCTCCGGGAGGCCATGGTGTTCGCTTAGACACACACGTTTATGCGGGATATACGATACCTCCAAATTATGATTCGATGATTGCAAAATTGATTACTACGGCGCAAACGCGTGAAGAGGCTATCAACAAAATGAAACGCGCTTTGGATGAATTTTATATTGAAGGAATTAAAACGACCATTCCGTTTCACCGACAGTTGATGGATGAACCCGATTATGTCGCAGGAAATTATACTACAAAATTTATGGAGTCTTTTAAAATGAAAGAACCTAATTAAGATAAAGCCACCTTTCGAGGTGGTTTTTTTTGTTCTAGTTTTTTTGTGATTTATAAAAAAACCCGCTTCCAAAGGAGCGGGTTGCTTTTTATGTTCTAATACGAAGTATTAAGCTTGGAAGGGTTCAATAGATACATAAGATTTATTGTCACCTTTTTTCTGGAATTTTACAATTCCATCAACCTTAGCGTGTAATGTATGGTCTTTCCCCATATACACGTTTTCACCTGGATTGTGTTTAGAACCACGTTGTCTAACGATGATGTTACCTGCGATAGCCGCTTGACCACCATAGATTTTTACGCCAAGTCGTTTCGACTCCGATTCTCTACCGTTTTTGGAACTACCGACACCTTTCTTGTGAGCCATGATGTTTTGGTTTTATAAAGTTATTACTCTTCTGATTTTTTTGTTTTCTTTGGCGCTTTTGGAGCAGCATCTTCTGATTTTTCTGCTTTAGGCGCTTTTGCTTTTTTAGGCGCTTCTTCAGCAGGTGCCGCCTCAACAGCAGGAGCTGTTTCTTTTTTGGCTGCTTTTTTTGCACCTGTTACAGAAATACCTTCAATAACAATTTGGGTTAACGCTTGACGGTGACCATTTTTCTTTTTGTAACCTTTTCTTCTTTTCTTCTTGAAAACGATTACTTTTTCACCTTTCAGGTGTTGTAAAACCTTCGCTTCTACTGAAGCACCTTCTATAGCTGGGGCGCCGATCGTAATTGTTCCGTTGTCGTCTAATAAAAGAACTTTTTCAAAAGAAACTTTTGAACTTTCTTCGTTCGCTAAACGGTGAACAAAAACTTTCTGGTCTTTGCTTACTTTGAATTGTTGCCCTGCTATCTCTACGATTGCGTACATAACAATAGGATTTAGTTAAATTTTTTAAGGATGCAAATATACGATTTAATTTTATTCAAACAATACTTCTTTTAAAATAGTTTCCGTAAAAATCAATAGGTTATAAATATTTTAATTTCAATTCTTAAAAAAGTAAAGGGTATTGAGTAAAAAAATTACTTTTGTGTAACAGAATTTCCATTAGGGCTACTAATGGGTTATTCGATTTAACGTAGGGTTTTTACCCGGAAAAACAAATAACTAATTCTTATGAAAAAATCTTTAATCGCTTTAAGTTCATTGCTTATGCTTGGAGGTACAGCTCATGCTCAAAAAGTTGCATTTGAGGAGTATGACTTAGACAACGGAATGCATGTCATTCTTCACAATGATCCTTCGGCGCCTGTAGTGATTACTTCGGTAATGTATCACGTAGGTTCCAAAGACGAAAAACCGGATCGTACCGGATTTGCCCACTTTTTCGAACATTTATTATTCGAAGGAACTCAAAACATCAAAAGAGGTGAGTGGTTCAAAATTGTAACCGGAAACGGGGGAACCAACAATGCCAATACTTCGGATGACCGTACGTATTACTTTGAAGTTTTTCCTTCCAATAATCTAGAATTGGGATTATGGATGGAATCAGAACGATTGATGCATCCAGTTATCAACCAAATTGGCGTTGATACCCAAAATGAAGTAGTTAAGGAAGAAAAGCGTTTACGTGTAGATAACCAACCTTACGGGCAGTTGATCGCAGAAGTAAAACGCAATATGTTTTTCAAACATCCTTATCGTTGGGCAACT
>Ga0315905_10000125_pt1 | contig 81605 bp, 84 predicted proteins | sample LakEriMetagenome_5_FD_203522 | JGI IMG/M metagenome (GOLD analysis project Ga0315905, IMG submission 203522) | Freshwater fungal communities from buoy surface, Lake Erie, Ohio, United States - Buoy 4 MA121 | ecosystem: Environmental > Aquatic > Freshwater > Lake | place: USA: Lake Erie, Ohio...
ACATTGGGGCGCGCGGGAATGATGACCAGATCGGAATGGCGCATGGCGGCCTCCGTCGCCGGGCTCGACGTGCCGGGCGTGTCGATAATGACCAGCGTGACGCCCTTCTTTTCGAGCGCGTTGAGCACCGGTGCCAGCTTTCCGCCCGGCAAGATCTCGACAGGAATATCGGCCTCGCCGCGCAGCTTGGACCAATTGACCAGCGTCTTGAGCGGGTCCATATCGATGATGAATACGCGCTCGCCGGCCTCTTGGGCGGCAACGGCAAGACAAGATGCAAGCGTGCTCTTGCCTGAGCCGCCCTTCTGGGTCACGAGTGAGATCGTACGCATGAGACGGCCCTTTTCCCTTGTGCAGCGGCAAGTCGCTGGACGTTCGCAAAATGAATCACTTGCGTGAATGTTGAAAGGTTAGGAAGGGCTTGAATGAGTCGCAATATAAATTGGCACGTCACGTAAGGTGAATGCGAATATTTATGCACTGTTGCATTGCATCGTGACAAAAATGCACTGACGGATAAAGGCATGAGCAATCTTTTCGACAGCGCAGCACTTCCAGCAAACGCACCGCGCCCGCTCGCCGATCGCATGCGGCCGCAGACTTTGTCTGAAGTTGCAGGCCAGCAGCATCTTGTTGGTCATGATGGCGCACTCACGCGTCTCATTCGCTCCGGTTCGCTAGGTTCGCTGATTTTTTGGGGACCGCCCGGCACAGGCAAGACAACAGTCGCGCGCCTGCTTGCCAATGAGACGCAGCTCGAATTTGCCCAAATTTCAGCCATATTCACCGGCGTTGCGGATCTCAAGAAAGTCTTTGAAGCCGCGCGCGAGCACGCTCGTGCGGGGCGCGGGACGCTGCTCTTCGTCGATGAGATTCATCGTTTCAATCGCGCGCAGCAGGATTCCTTTCTGCCGGTGATGGAGGATGGTACGGTCACATTGATCGGCGCGACGACCGAAAACCCCTCTTTTGAATTGAATGCGGCGCTCTTGTCGCGCGCGCGTGTGCTCACATTCCGCTCGCTGTCGCATGAGGCTTTGCAGCAGATGCTGGCGCGCGCCGAAGAGGTTGAAGGCAAGACATTGCCGCTCGATCTGGAAGCGCGCGATGCGCTTGTGCGCATGGCCGATGGCGATGGCCGCGCCGTTCTTACTCTGGCGGAAGAAATCTGGCGCGCTGCCGGCGAGGGCGAAATTTTCGATGCGAAAACTTTGTCCGATATCGTACAGCGACGGGCCCCCATCTACGACAAGGGGCAAGAGGGTCATTACAATCTGATCTCGGCCCTGCACAAATCGGTGCGCGGTTCCGATCCCGATGCCGCTCTTTATTATCTCGCGCGCATGTTCGATGCGGGCGAGGATCCCTTGTTCCTTGCGCGCCGCGTGGTGCGCATGGCGGTGGAGGATATAGGCCTCGCCGATCCGCAGGCGCTTGTCATCGCCAATGCAGCCAAGGAGGCCTATGATTTTCTCGGCAGTCCGGAAGGCGAGCTCGCCATTGCGCAGGCGGTGATCTATGTCGCCACCGCGCCCAAATCCAATGCCGCCTACAGGGCCTATAATGCGGCAAAGGCGCTTGCCCGCAGCCATGGGTCTCTGATGCCGCCCAAGGTCATCCTCAACGGCCATACCAAACTGATGAAGTCGGAGGGCTATGGGCAGGGCTATGCCTATGACCATGACGAGCCCGATGCCTTTTCGGGCCAGAATTACTGGCCTGATGCACTCGGACGCCAGAGCCTCTATGAGCCCGTGGAGCGCGGCTTCGAGCGGGACATCCGCAAGCGGCTCGATTATTGGGCCAAACTCCGCAAGGAGCGGGGCGGGGAATAGGATGGCGGCGCGGGAGGGGCTGGGGTATAGACTTGGCCAAAGCTTTCGCCGTCATTGCGAGCGTAGCGAAGCAATCCAGAGCGCGCGGCGGCTCTGGATTGCTTCGTCGCTGCGCTCCTCGCAATGACGAGGCAGAGGTTACGACAAGACCATGCAGGCCTTTCTTCTCGTCTTTCTCGGCGCCGGCATCGGCGGTTCTCTCCGCCATGGCGTGAACCTGCTGGCGCTTCGGCACGCAGGGAGCGACTTTCCCTATGGCACTTTGTTCATTAATGTGGCGGGCTCTTTCGCCATGGGTCTTCTGGCCGCCTGGTTTGCCAGCAAGGCGGGTGCCTCCACAGAGCAGCCGGTCAAACTCTTTCTGATGACCGGCGTGCTTGGCGGCTTCACCACTTTCTCTGCTTTCTCCCTTGAGACGATGGCGCTCTGGGAGCGCGGCGAGATTGGCGCTGCCGCATTCTATGTCATTCTTTCCGTCATTCTTTCGCTTCTCGGCCTTGTCGCCGGCATGGCGCTGGTGAGGTCGCTCGCATGAGCAAGCAGGAATTCAAAAAAGACGGCGGCGTGCAGACGTTCATCGTCAGCGCCGATGAAGACGGCATGCGTCTTGACCGCTGGTTCAAACGGCGCGTGCCGGATCTGTCGCTCGGCCATCTCAACAAGATCGTCCGCACCGGGCAGGTCCGTGTCGATGGCGCGCGCGCCCAGACATCGACGCGCCTGACAGAGGGCGCCAGTGTGCGCGTGCCGCCGCTCAAAATCGACGAGGCGCCGGCCAAGCCCGCCATCAAACGCGCGCCATCAGATGCCGATGCCAAGGCCATTCAGAAAATGGTCCTGTTCGAAGACAAGCATGTGATGGTTTTGAACAAGCCTTACGGCCTTGCCGTGCAGGGTGGTTCGGGCACGACGCATCATATCGATGGCATGCTGATGGGCATGGCGGCAGAAAACGGCGACCGGCCCTTGCTCGTGCATCGTCTCGACCGCGACACATCGGGCGTTCTGCTGATCGCCAAGACGCGCAAAATGGCCTCCGATCTTGGCGAAATTTTCCGCTCCCGCCAGGCACGGAAAATCTATTGGTCGATTGTGGAAGGCGTGCCAAAGCCGCCGCAGGGCCGCATCTCGCTTTTCCTCGCCAAAGGTGCGGGCATGGGCGATGAGCGGCGCGGCCCCAAGGGCGGCGCCCGCATCGATCCTGAAAAAATGCGCATCGCCAAACATGGCGAAGTCGATGCGCAGCATTCGATCACTTATTACGCCACAGTCGACAAGGTCGCCCCGCGCCTCGCATGGCTGTCGATGAAGCCGGTGACGGGCCGCACGCATCAATTGCGCGCCCATGCCGAGGCCATTGGCAACCCGATTATCGGCGATCCGAAATATGGCATCAGGCCCGATAATGATCCGCGCCGCACCGATCCTCTGCGTGCGATCCCCTCCAGCGTGGAAAATAAATTGCATCTGCTGGCGCGCCGGCTTGTCATTCCCCACCCGAAGGGCGGCACGATCGACGTCACTGCGCCGCTGCCGCCGCATATGAAAGCGACCTTCGAACTCTTCGGCTTCGATGTGTCGAGCTACGATCCGATCATGGAGGCTCCTGACGAATGAGCACGAAACCGCGCATGGGCGAACTTGCTGTCGCCGATTACACACCGGCACAGAAGGAAGCCGCCGACTTTTTCGAACAGACGCGCGGCGTTAAGCTCGCCGGGCCTTTCGATATTCTGCTGCGCAGCCCCGAAGTGCTGAAGCGCGCGCAATATCTGGGCGCTTTCCTGCGCTATGATTGCTCTTTGTCGGGCGCCTTGTCGGAATTTGCCATTCTCGTCGTCGCGCGCATCTGGTCGAACGATTATGAATGGTTCATCCACATGCCCATCGCCAAAAAGCAGGGCGTCAGCGAGACGATCATCGTTGCGATCCGCCACGGCCGCCGGCCCGAGGGCATGAGCGAGGAACAGGCCGCAATCTATGATTTCTCGAGCGAGCTGATGGTCAAGCGCCGTGTCACGAACGAGACTTATGCGCGCGTGCACAAGCTCTTCGGCGACAAGGGCATTATCGATCTCTCGGCACTCAACGGCTATTACAGCCTGCTCGCCATGACGATGAATGCGGTTGAAATGGCCTGCCCTGAAGGGGCGGAAGAATTGCCGAAGCTCGACTGATGAGAGGGCGCCGCCTGCCGGGTCGTGATTGCGTAGCCCCTCATCCGGCCGCTTCGCGTCCACCTTCTCCCTCAGGGAGAAGGAACAGATGAAACTCGTCATTTTCGATGTCGACGGGACACTCGTCGACAGTCAGAATTTCATTGTCGAGGCGCAGACGCGCGCTTTCACTGCGCTTGGTCTTGTGCCGCCGGCGCGTGAAACCATGCTCTCCATTGTCGGCCTGTCGCTGGTGCGCGCTTTTGAAGTGCTTGTGCCGGGCGGGCCGGCCGAAGAGCTTGCTGCCGGCTATCGTGCAGCCTGGCAGGAGATGCGGCTCGATCCTGCTTTTGGCGACAAGCTTTATCCCGGCGCCTGCGAAACTGTGGAGGCGCTGGCGCAGCGCAAGGATGCAAGGCTCGGCATTGCGACAGGCAAATCGCAGAAGGGTGTGCAGCATCTGTTCGATGAACAGAACTGGCATCATCTTTTCGCCAGCGTGCAGACATCTGACCTTCATCCCTCAAAACCCGATCCTGCCATGATCCTGGCGGCTCTTGCGCAAACAGGGACTGCGCCGCAGGATGCGGTGATTGTCGGCGATACCGAATTCGATATGGCCATGGGTCGCGCTGCCGGTGTCCGTCGTATCGGTGTGACCTGGGGCTATCATCCAACAGCGCGGCTCATCGAGGGCGGGGCGGAACATCTGGTGGATGATTTCGCCCAATTGACGCGCCTTCTCGAACAGAATTTTTTCCAGGACTAGATGGCAAACATGCGCGAAGACCTTTTCAAAGACCTGCTGCCGACGCATGGCGAGGCAATCGATCCCGTTGAAATGGCGCGGCGCGATCAGAAAAAGGCGCTGCCCAAAAGATTTTACGCCAAAGCCCATGTCGAGCAGCGCGAGGGCGGGCATGCTCTGCTGCTGGATGGAAAGCCGGCACTCACGCCCGGCCGAAATGCCTTGCAATTGCCGAATGAAAAAGCCGCCCGGCTTGTCGCCGACGAATGGGAACGGCAGAGCGAATTGATCGATCCCGCGACAATGCCGGTGACGCGCATTGTCAATTCCGCGCTCGATGGCGTTGCCCGCGAGATGGATGCGGTGCGCGACGAGATTGTAAAATATGCGTCCTCAGATCTTGTTTGCTATCGCGCTGCCGAGCCCGAGGGTCTTGTGCAGGCGCAGGCACTGCTGTGGGATCCCGTGCTTGACTTTGCCCGTGAGCAATTGGGCGCGCGCCTTGTTCTTGCGGAAGGCGTGATGTTTACGACCCAGCCCGATCACGCGATTGCAGCGGTGCGCAACAGCGTTGAAAAGATCGATGGCGTGCTGGCGCTCGCCTGTGTGCATGTGATGACGACGCTGTCGGGTTCTGCCCTGATCGCGCTGGCGGTCACGCGCGCTCGCATGGATGCGCAGGCAGCCTGGGCGGCGGCCCATGCGGATGAAGATTTCCAAATGCGCATCTGGGGCGCCGATGCCGAGGCTCTGGCGCGGCGCGAGCGTCGCTGGCTGGACATGAAGGCGGCGACCGATCTGCTCGCCGCCTTGCAGGATTAAGCCAAAGGCTCAATGGGCCATAAAGAGCGGCGTTTCGCATTCCTCCAGCAGCGAGGCCGTGACGCCGCCCAAAACCCATTCGCGCAGGCGCGAATGTTTATATGAGCCCATCACCAGAAGATCGGCATGCATCATCTGCATCTGCCCGCGCAATGTCTGCGCGACGCCGCCCGCTCCGACAGTCAAATCCTTCAGCGTGACTTTTACATTGTGACGCGAGAGATATTCGGCGACATCGGTGCCGGGGATGGCGCGTGACAGATCTTTCTCGCCTTGCACACTGATCACCTCGACCTGATCGGCCACGCGCAGGAGCGGCAAAGCGCCGGTGACGGCGCGGCTGGCCATCATGCTGCCGTCCCAGGCAACAACAACCTTGCGGCAGGTAAAGGTGCTGAGACCGGGCGGCGCGATGAGAACAGGATGGGCACCTTCAAAAAGGGCCGTCTCAACAAAACCGCGGTTTACTTCCATCAGGCTCGCGCCGCTGGACAGAATGGTCAGATCGTGGACGCGCGCACGATGTGGCATGCGGGCGACAAAATCCGAATAGGCCAAGTGCACAGGCTGGGCTGTAGCTGGAACGCCGGCTGCACTGGCATCGGCATGGGCCTGGCGCGCATATTCCTGCGAAATACCCAAAAGCCTCCGGTTTTCGCTTGTCACCAGCCCGGAGATGGTTGAGCTGGGGCCGGCGCTCGGCACGACAATGCGCATGGCTGCCATTTCAATCGACAGATGTGCGCGTGCCTGTTGCGCCAGAGAAATGGCAAAGGGCAAGATGTTCGATCTTGCCTGATCGGTCTCGGTCGGGCAGAGCGAGACGACGTAAAGACTCTTCATTCCCTCGATCATGCATTGCCTCCAGAAGAAATGACGCTGCGGCTGTCCTTACGTCATCCTGTCTAACGCATGATCTTGCGCCTTGTTCTGGATCAAAATGCGCAATTCTGTTTGCACAATTCACCATTGTGCAATCTTTGCATGACAGCCTTCGATCATTGCTTTCTTCATTTTCGAGTGATCATTATGTCGGCTCTGACCATCCAGCGGAAAACGATTATTGCCGCGCTGTCGGTTCTCATGCTTTGTGCCTTGTCTTCGGGCACCGGCATGTGGGTCGCGCTCAAGCTGTCTGCCGGCATCGATCGTGCTGTCGGCTCAGGGCAGATCATGCGCACGCATATGGGTGCGGATATGATGCATGATGCTTTGCGCGGCGATGTTTATGCCGCCATCATTTCCGCAGATCCTGAAAGCGGTCTGACGCTGGAGGATGCAGAGAAGGATTTTCAGGAGCACAAGGCCGAATTCGAAAAGCTGATCATCGAAAATGAAGCTGCGGATTTGCCCTCTGAAACGCGCGGACTTCTCGCCAAGGTGAAGATTCCGTTGCAGGATTATATCAAAGGGGCGCGCGAGATCATTGCTCTGGCGGGCCTTGATGCAGATGCTGCCAAGGGGCAATTGTCGCGCTTTGCCGAATTGTTCAAAGAGCTTGAAACGGCGATGGAGGAAGTCTCCGACAGCGTCACCAAGGCAGCCGCCAGCGATGCGGATGAGGCCAAGGCCGATGCGGTTTTGGCAAAATATATTATGGCAGGGCTTCTGGCCCTGGGCCTCGTCTTTGCGCTCACCATTGCCATTCTGGCGCAGACCAGCATTGTCGGGCCGATTGAGAAAATCACTTCGGCGCTCGATCGTTTGGCGGGCGGTGATCTTTCCACCAAAGTTCCCGATCTGAAAACCGATGATGAGATCGGCCGCATGGCGCGCGCTTTAAGAATCTTTCGAGAGGAAATGCAGGGCCGCCAATCGGAAGTGGAGGCGCGCAAGGCGCGCGATGCTGCCGATGAGGAGCGCGCGCGCCATGAAGCACTCTTGCGTCTGCAGGAGGAAGAGCGGCGAACTGTCGTGGCCTGGCTCGGTCAGGGTCTGGAAGAATTGTCGGCCGGCAATCTTGCCTTTCGCATCGATGCCGATTTCCCGGCCGAATATCGCAAGCTGCGCGATGATTTTAACAGCGCCATTCTCAAGCTTGAGGATGTGGTGCGCACCATTGCGCGCGCCTCTGAAAATACGCGGCTTGGCACGGGCGAGATTTCATCCTCGACCGATGATTTGGCGCAGCGCACCTCTTCGCAGGCGGCAAGTCTCGAGCAGGTCGTCGCTGCCTTGCAGGATATGACGAGCACATTCCGCACGACGGCGCAGGGCGCAGCCGATGCGCGCGCAGCTGTAGGCTCGGTGCGCGATGAGGCGGGGGCTTCCGGCGATGTCGTGGCGCGCGCGGTGGAGGCGATGAGCGCCATCCATCAATCGGCCAATAAAGTGTCGAAAATTATCGGCGTGATTGACGAGATCGCTTTTCAGACTTCGCTTCTCGCGCTCAATGCCGGCGTGGAGGCAGCACGCGCGGGCGATGCCGGGCGCGGCTTTGCCGTTGTGGCGCAGGAAGTGCGCGCGCTGGCCCAGCGCTCGGCGGAATCGGCGAAAGAGATCAAGGGCCTCATTTCCGCCTCGACCCAGCAGGTCGATATGGGCGTGAGCCTTGTGGGCGAGACCGGCTCGGCGCTCCATCGCATGGCCGGAAAAGTCGGCGAAATCGACGCGCTCGTCTCGCGCATCGCGGGCGCTGCCCGCGATCAGGCCGCGCGTCTGGCCGAGATCAATTCCTCCGCCAACCAAATGGACCACGCCACACGCCAGAACGCCGCCATGGCAGAAGAAATGACAGAAGTCAGCCGCAATCTGGCAACAGAGGCGCGCGAGCTGGCCGAAATGGTGGGCCGTTTCGAAGTCTCACGCGAAGCCGCACGCGATTGGCGCATGGCGGGGTGAGCGAATTCATGCGTCGTCATTGCGAGCGCAGCGAAGCAATCCAGAGCCGCGCGTGAGGCTCTGGATTGCTTCGTCGCTCCGCTCCTCGCAATGACGAGCGAAGAGATGCCGCCTTTCCCCTCGTCATTGCGAGGAGGCCGCAGGCCGACGCGGCAATCCATCGGGCGACCGGGTGGGGGGCGTTCTCGCGCGCGGGAAGATGGATTGCTTCGTCGCTTCGTTCCTCGCAATGACGATAACCCCCTCCCTCCGTAGCATTCCCGCTTTGCATCGCAGCATGGTAAAGCTTGGGGGAACTCCGACTCCCCTGAAAGCTAGGGTGCCGTCCCAATGAAGCATGTACTTGAAATCCTTGAAGAACGTCGTGCGGAGGCTCGTCTTGGGGGCGGGCAGGGGCGGATCGATGCCCAGCACAAGAAGGGCAAGCTGACCGCGCGGGAGCGGATTGAGCTTCTGCTCGATCATGGGTCTTTCGAGGAATATGACATGTTCGTGCAGCAGTGCTGCACCGATTTCGGCATGGATCGGGCCGCCAAAATCCCCGGCGATGGTGTCGTCACCGGTTGGGGCACGGTGAATGGGCGCACGGTCTATGTCTTTGCCAAGGATTTTACCGTTTTGGGCGGCTCGCTCTCCGAGACCCATGCGGGCAAGATCACCAAGCTGCAGGATATGGCGCTGAAAAACCGGGCGCCGATCATCGGCCTGTTCGATGCGGGCGGTGCGCGCATTCAGGAGGGTGTGGCGGCGCTGGGCGGTTATGGCGAAGTGTTTCAGCGCAATGTCATTGCCTCGGGCGTCATTCCGCAGATCTCGCTGATCATGGGGCCTTGCGCGGGGGGCGATGTTTATTCCCCCGCCATGACCGATTTCATCTTCATGGTGAAGGATACGAGCTACATGTTCGTGACCGGCCCGGATGTGGTCAAAACCGTCACCAATGAAAATGTCACGGCGGAAGAATTGGGCGGCGCGTCCGTGCATGCCACGAAAAGTTCGATTGCCGATCGCGCTTATGAAAACGATGTCGAGGCTTTGCTGCAAATGCGCCGCCTGATCGATTTTCTGCCGGCCTCCAATCGCGACGATGTGCCCGAATGGCCCTCCTTCGACGATAGCGACCGTTCCGATCTGTCGCTCGATACGCTCGTGCCCGACAATCCGAACAAGCCCTATGACATGAAGGAACTGATTTTGAAGATCGTCGATGAAGGCGATTTCTTCGAGATCCAGGAAGCCCATGCGAAAAATATCGTCACGGGTTTTGCGCGCATCGATGGGCGTTCTGTCGGCATTGTCGCCAATCAGCCGATGGTTCTGGCCGGTGTTCTGGATTCGGATGCCTCGCGCAAGGCCGCGCGTTTCGTGCGCTTCTGCGATGCCTTCAGCATTCCGCTCGTCACCTTTGTCGATGTGCCTGGCTTCCTGCCGGGAACGGCGCAGGAATATGGCGGGCTGATCAAGCATGGCGCGAAATTGCTTTACGCTTATGCCGAGGCAACTGTGCCGAAAATCACCATTATCACGCGCAAGGCTTTTGGCGGCGCTTATGTCGTCATGGCGTCAAAACATTTGCGCGGCGATGTGAATTATGCCTGGCCCTCGGCGCAGATTGCCGTCATGGGCGCCAAGGGTGCGGTGGAAATTATTTTCCGGCAGGATATTGGCGATGCGGAAAAGATTGCCGCGCGCACGAAGGAATATGAAGAGCGTTTCCTGTCGCCCTTTGTCGCGGCCGAGCGCGGCTATATCGATGAAGTCATCATGCCCCATGGCACACGCCGGCGCATTTCCCGCGCGCTTGCCGCATTGCGCCACAAGGAGCTCGAAAACCCCTGGAAGAAGCACGACAATATTCCGCTGTGAGGCGGGACTGAGGGATTGAGAAAAGGCCCCGGTGACGGGGCCTTTTTTGTTTTCGTCATTGCGAGGAGCCGAAGGCGACGCGGCAATCCATCTTTGCGTTGAGGAAGATGGATTGCTTCGTCGCTTTGCTCCTCGCAATGACGAGGAAAGGTTGCGCGACGCCCACCCCGCTCGGCTTTGCCGAGTCGGCCCTCCCCGCAAGGGGGAGGGGTTACAGCTCCGGCAGTTTTGCCAGAATTTCCTTGCGGCGCGTTTCGAATTGTTCGGGGAGAATGATTTTCTGGCCCAGCGTTTCGATATTTTCATCCACCGTAAAACCCGGCGCATCGGTGGCGATTTCAAACAGCACGCCGGATGGCTCGCGGAAATAGACCGAGCGAAAATACGTGCGGTCGAGCATGGGCGTTGTCTCAAAGCCCATCTTGCGCAAAGCCACGACCATTTCGGCCTGCGCCTCATCGCTCTCGGCGCGGAAGGCAATGTGGTGGATCGAGCCAATGCCGCGGCGTGCAGGCGGAATATTCTCGCCGCGCAATAATTCGATGCGGCTCAGATCCGATTCCAGACGCAGGCGCTCAAAGCCCGGCAATTCGGCGCGGCCCGTTTCGCGCCAGCCAAACACATCGATCAAGAGGCGCGCTGTGGCTTCGATATTGTCGACGAGCAGCGTCGCGCCCATCAGCGCCATGATCGCATGTTCGGGTGCAATGTCGCTGAGCATGGGCGGATGGCTCGCACCCATGTCTTGATCTTCGACAAGTTCAAGTCCGATGCCGTCTGGATCGTGCAGCGCGATCACCGGCGTTGGTGCGGTGTGGTCGAGTGCGAAAGTCACGCCTTCATCGTTCAAGCGCTCGGCCCAGAAAGCGGCGGCGCCCGGCGGAATGGAAAAGGACAAAGCCACCGCCTCGCCCGCACCCGGCTGGCCCTGGCGCGTATCTTCCCAGGAGAAGAAAGTCACCAGCGTGCCGGGTGAGCCCAGAGCATCGCCGAAATAGAGATGCCAGCTCGAAGGATCGTCATAATTCACCGTGCGCTTGACGAGCCGCAGCCCGAGCAGGCGCGTGTAGAAATCGAGCGTCCGGCGCATGTCGCCGGAGAGCGCAGTGATGTGGTGGAGGCCAGCAGAAGTCATCATGGCAGACACATGGCGCAGCCGCAGGCGGCTGGCAAGTTCGATCGGTGGGGGAGGATTCACCTTCTCTCAACCAAGACGATTCCGATCCGTTTAACCGTGAATCAGTGGAAGGTTTTGCTAAGCATCCAGATTCACACAAGGGTAAGAGGCCAAGCTCCACTTTGTCCGCATGTGACGTGAAGTGTTGTGCGCCATGTCAGGTGCCAGTTTGAGTGAGGCCATCATGAGCCAGTCTGAGTCCCCCCGCGCGTCGATTGCCGCGCTTGCTGCCCGCCCCATCCTGACCGATGAGGACGTGACCAAGATCCGCCGTCGCGTCCTGCGCTTCGGCTTTGTCACCCGCCCCGAGGCGGAGGCCTTGTTCGAGATCGACGCTGCCCCCTCCCAAAAGCCCGAAAGCTGGACGACGCTCTTTGTCGAGGCCATTACCGACCATGTGGTCTGGCAGTCGCGCCCCACGGGCGTGGTGAGCCCGGAACAGGCCGAATGGGTGCTGGCACGCGTCGATGAGGCCAGCACGCCCACCCGGCTGGCGGTTCTGGTCAATATTCTGGCCGAAGCCCATTCGGTGCCGGCGACCTTCCTCTCGGCCGTCAAGGCACGGGCGGCCCAATGGCCGGGCCTCGAAAAATTGACCGCCGCCGCCTGAAAGGCTGGGGGAATATCCCGCAACTTCAGCGGGGCTTTCCCCCTAAGGCCAATGGACGGCCTTGCTGCGCCGCCATAAACATGGCCCCCTATCCTTAAGCCCTGCGTCTTGTCGCGCCGGGCTTTTTACGGGGCCCCGATGTTCAAGAAAATCCTGATCGCCAATCGCGGCGAAATCGCCTGCCGCGTTATCAAGACCGCCCGCAAGATGGGCATCAAGACGGTGGCCGTCTATTCGGATGCCGACAAGGATGCGCTGCACGTCGAAATGGCGGATGAGGCGGTCCATATCGGGCCGGCCCCGGCCTCCGAATCCTATCTGGTCATCGACAAGATCATTGCCGCCTGCAAACAGACAGGCGCGGAAGCGGTTCATCCCGGCTATGGCTTTTTGTCCGAGCGCGAGGCCTTTGCCCATGCGCTGAAGCAGAACGGCATTGTCTTCATCGGTCCCAATCCCGGCGCCATTGCCGCCATGGGCGACAAGATCGAATCCAAAAAATTCGCCAATGCCGCAAAAGTCTCGACCGTGCCGGGCTATCTCGGTGTGATCGAAAGCCCCGATCATGCCGTGAAAATCGCCGATGACATTGGCTATCCTGTGATGATCAAGGCCTCGGCGGGCGGTGGCGGCAAGGGTATGCGCATCGCCTATACGCGCGAGGAAGTGGCGGAAGGTTTTGCACGCGCCAAATCGGAAGCCGCCTCATCCTTCGGCGACGATCGCGTTTTCGTTGAAAAATTCATCGTCAATCCGCGCCATATTGAAATTCAGGTGCTCGGCGACAAGCATGGCAATGTGATTTATCTGGGCGAGCGCGAATGTTCCATTCAGCGGCGCAACCAGAAAGTCATCGAGGAAGCGCCATCGCCTTTGCTCGATGAAGCCACGCGCCGGAAAATGGGCGAGCAGGCTGTCGCTCTGGCCAAAGCCGTGAATTACGATTCCGCCGGCACGGTGGAATTTGTTGCGGGGCAGGACAAGAGTTTCTTCTTTCTGGAAATGAACACGCGTCTGCAGGTGGAGCATCCGGTGACGGAGCTGATCACCGGCATTGATCTTGTCGAGCAGATGATCCGCGTGGCCGCAGGCGAGGCGCTCTCCATCAAACAAGCGGATGTGAAGCTGAACGGCTGGGCGGTGGAAAGCCGCATTTATGCCGAAGATCCGACGCGCAATTTCCTGCCCTCAACGGGTCGCCTTGTCGCCTATCGCCCGCCCGCAGAAGGTGTCGCGGACGGCATTACCACGCGCAATGATACGGGCGTGTTTGAGGGCGGCGAAATCTCGATTTTTTACGATCCGATGATCGCCAAACTCGTGACGCATGCCGGCGACCGCCTGACCGCAATCGAAGCGCAGGGCCGTGCGCTGGATGAGTTTTACATCGACGGCATCCGCCACAATATTCCTTTTCTGTCGTCGCTGATGCAGCACAAGCGCTGGAAAAGCGGCAATCTGTCGACCGGCTTCATTGCCGAAGAATATCCCGATGGTTTTGCGCCCATGAGCGCGCAAGGCGAGATCGCCCATGTGCTGGTCTGTGTGGCCGCCCATGTCGATCATGTTTTTAATGAGCGCAAGCGCCTTATCTCGGGTCAATTGCCGACGCAGCGCGCTGTGAGTTTCCAGCGCGAACGCGCCGTGCTGCTGGCCAAGGAGCGGTTCGATATCGAGATCGAGGCGGGCGATGCCAGTCTGCTCGTGCGCTTTGCCGATGCAAGCGTGCATGCCCATCGGCTCGACTCCGATTGGCGTCCGGGTCAAGGCGTCTGGCGCGGCACGGTGGATGGCGATCTGACCGCTGTGCAGATACGCCCGATTCTCAATGGTTTCTTGCTCTCGCACCAGGGCGTCAGCGTCGAGGCACGCGTCTTCACGCGGCGCGAGGCCGAGCTCTTCGCGCTGATGCCGGAGAAAAAAGCCGCCGACACATCCAAAGTGCTGCTCTGCCCCATGCCGGGGCTGGTGAAACAGCTCTTGGTCGCAGAAGGCCAGGAGGTGAAGGCCGGCGAGGCTCTGTGCATGGTCGAAGCCATGAAAATGGAAAACGTCCTGCGCGCAGAAAAAGATATCGTGGTTAAAAAGATCAACGCCAAGGAAGGCGATTCCCTGGCCGTCGATGCAGTGATCATGGAATTCAATTGACGTCTTTACAGCTGCATCCCGCGCCCTAAATCAGAGATCATGCCGCTCTATTTCGCCTATGGTTCAAATATGGATGTCGAGGCCATGCGGGCGCGTTGTCCGCGCTCGACGCCGCTTGGGGCGGCGCGTCTGGCGCGGCATCGTTTTTTCATCATGCAGGGTGGCTATGCCTCCGTGATGGCAGACTCGCGTCGTCAGGTTTGCGGCGTCTTGTGGGATCTGGCGCTCGGCGATGTGCGTGCGCTCGATGCCTATGAGGATGTGAGGGGCGGGCTTTACCGCAAGATTACGCAGCCGGTCTTGCGCTGGCAGGGCGCGTCAGCGCGTGCGCTGGTCTATGTCGGCGCTTCCGTGCAATCGGCGCCGCCCCTGCCGGGCTATATGGAAAGCGTGCTCGCAGCCGCGCGCCCGTGGAATTTTCCCGAGGCCTATTTACGCGAGCTCGAAGCCTTTTTGCCGACATCTATGCGCCAGCGCGGCGATGCACCGTCCTGGATTGCGCCCGATGGCTCATCGCAGCAGATCAATGCTGTTACAGAGCGCCCAAAAGTCCGCCCGCGTTTTGCCTCGCCGCTCGATCGCGAGCCGGGCGCATGATTGAAATGCTGGTCATTCATCTGCGCATCGAGGGCAAGGTGCAGGGCGTTGGCTTTCGCCAATGGACAGCGCGGGAGGCACGCATGCGCGGCCTGTCGGGCTTTGTGCGCAATCGGGCTGACGGCAGTGTGGAAGCTTTGTTTTCCGGCGATGCCGATGCGGTCTCGGCTTTGGCCGAAGCCTGCGGACGCGGGCCATATGGCGCGCGCGTCGAGCGCGTCGATGTGCGCCCGGCGCAGGAGGAGCATCTGGCGCTGAGCGCCGCAGATTTTCCGATCCGCCCGACATTCTAGACAGTCGGTCCGAAAATCTCCTCAAAAGCCGCGCGCAAGGCCATATCCGCCTCCGGCATGGTGATGGGCAGGCCCAGATCGACAAGGCTCGTCACGCCATAGCGGGCTGCGGAAATGCCGCAGGGCACGATGCCGGCAAAATGGTCGAGCTCGGGTTCCACATTCAGCGATATGCCGTGAAAGGTCACCCAGCGGCGCAGGCGGATGCCGATGGCGGCGATCTTGTCTTCTGCGCCAACGCCTTTGTCGGGGCGGGCAACCCAGACGCCGACCCGATCCTCCCGGCGCTCGCCACGGATGTTGAAGGCTGCCAGCGTCGCCGTGATCCAGTCTTCCAGTGCCGCCACAAAGGCCCGCACATCGGGGTTGCGGCGTTTCAGGTCGAGCATGACATAGGCGACCCTCTGGCCGGGCCCGTGATAGGTGAACTGGCCGCCCCGGCCCGTCCGGTGGACGGGGAAGCGGGCCTCGACCAGGTCGCTGTCCTGCGCCGATGTGCCGGCGGTATAGAGGGGCGGGTGTTCCACCAGCCAGACGAGTTCGGGAGCCTCGCCCTCCGCAATGGCCTGCGCGCGGGCCTCCATAAAGGCGACAGCGGCCTCATAAGGGGTCAGGCCCTCGGCAATGCGCCATTCGACAGGCTGATGGCCCGCGCCGGCCTGCATGGGCCGCCGGATGTCGCTGCGGCTGCTGTTCTCGCTCTGAGGGGCCAAAAGACGCAATCCCTTGCTGATCTCGCCTCAGATATAGCGTGCCGTTTGGAAAAGCACACGAAAAGGACGATCTGTGCTTGTCATGCCGGAAGCGATTTGTTAGACGGGCCGCCTACCGAGTGGCAGGCGCTTTTGAGCCAGTCATTTTCTCTGCGGCCATGGCGGAATTGGTAGACGCGCTAGCTTGAGGTGCTAGTCCTTTAACCGGGGTGGAAGTTCGAGTCTTCTTGGCCGCACCATTTTAAATATCACGACAAAGCTTGTTGATCGGTCGGGGCGGGTGCAAAGCGCGCTTGTCCTGACGGGCTTTTTTTGCTCGATTGCCGGTCTTGTTTTTTTAATTTTTCGGGATCTGCTTTGGCGCGAAATCTTATTATTGTGCGGCCCGGTGCGGCCTCCTTGCATCAGTGCTGGGTCGATCGCGGGCATGATCGTTCGTTCGATCTTCTTCTATGCCCCTATGGCGCGACGTCTTTCGTCTCAGAGCCGGAGCATGGGATTTATCTCGGTGCGACCCATGCTGGACTGAAATGGGCCGGGCTCAAGGCATTGCTGCATGAATGGCAGGGCTGGCGCGATTATGAATATATTGCGCTTGTCGATGACGACATTCTCGCCAGCCAAGCGAACTGGATCCGGTTTTTCGCTCTTTGCGCGAAGGTCAAGGCGCGGCTTGCGCAACCGGCATTGACCCAGGATTCCTATTTTTCCCATGTGATCACTCTGCAGAACAAAAGCTACATCCTGCGCGAGACGACCTATGTCGAATGTATGATGCCCTGCTTTCATCGCGATGCGCTTGCCGATCTCTTGCCGACATTGGCCGAAAGCCCGTCAGGCTCGGGCTGGGGTCTCGAACATCTCTGGGCAAAACGGCTTGGCTATAAGGATATCTGGATCATGGATGCGGTGGCGATGCGCCACACGCGGCCCGTGGGTGGCGCCTATCAGGCCCGCAAGGCGGAATTCACCGAAGAATATCGCAATATCGTTCGCAATCACGATGCGCCGGCCCTGATGCGAAGCCTGAGCGGCTATATGCAAAAGGGCCAAAAGGTCGAAAAGGTCGATGGCGACAACCCGGATTTCCTGCGCCTCTATCTGTCCGGCTATTGGGATCTCGCCAGAGACAATTCGACCCGGTTCTGGCGCATTCTCAAGGCGCAGATTGAAAAAGGCTGATTATTTGAGCTGATAAATATAGGCGGTGGTAATGCCGTGCTTGCGTGCGAGCTCGGCCACAGGAGTGCCGCGTTTGCGCTCGCTCAAAAGCATTTTGCGAAAGGCTGCCAGTTCCTTGCCGGAGCGCCGGATCCGCTTCGGGCGGCGCTCTGCGCCCTCTTCATTATTCTCCAGGATATCTTCCGCCAGCTGGATGATCTTGCGGATGCGGTTCCGGTCGGATTGCGTCAACGCCATCATCAATCACCAAGGGATATTTTTGTTATTACCCGGTTAACACAGCCGTTGTCAGGAGGAAACGGTTTTTTCGTCTAAATAGTTCCCAAGTCATTATCAATAAAAGAAAACTAGTTATAAAATTCGGTTCCCTCCTTATTTGGCTGCCAGCCGTTTACGACAGTTTGCGAATAAAGGACATGGCCCGACCCGCAGCCTGGTCCATGTTGTAATAGCGATAATCAGCCAGACGACCGGCGAAATGCACATGGGGGAAACGCGCGGCTGCCAGCGCCTCATATTGCTTGTGCAGGGCCTCGTTCTGCGCATGGGGGATTGGATAATAGGGGATGGTCTGCCCCGGCAGATGGGCCTTCGGATATTCGATCATCACGAGCGTTTTGTCGTGACGCTCGCCGGTCAGGTGAAACATTTCAGTAATGCGCGTGAAATTCTCGGCATTGGGATAATTGACCTGCGCGACCGGCTGATGGGCCGGTTGGCCATAGGTCTGGATGTCGAAGGACAGTGAACGATAGGGCAAGGGGCCGAGTTCATAGCCGCAAAATTCATCCATGGCGCCGGTGAAAAGAATGTTTTTGAATTTTGCATCTTTGGCCATGTCCTGCCATCGCGTCTACAATTCGACATGAATGTTTGGATGGGCCAGCATATTTTCGAACATATGCGTATAGCCATGCAAAGGCATGTTCTGGAACGTGTCCTGAAAATAGCGATCATCGTAGGAAACGCGCACCGGCACGCGATCGGTCACCGATGATGACAATTGCTCGGGGCCGAAGCCCCATTGCTTTGTCGTGTAGCCAAGAAACACATTTTCATAGACGAAATCGGCGAGCTCGCGAAGCATTTCCGATGGTTCGTCACGCAGTTTCATGATGGTTGTATTGGCACCCATGCCATAGCGGGCAATCAGCGCATCTTTCATCATTTGCGCTTTGCGGTGGTCGAACAGCATTTCAATGGAGGTGAAGTTGAACGGCACCGGCACAAGCCGGTTTTTAATCATCGCCAGGACGCGGTGCTCGTATGGCCGCCATTGCGTGAAGCGCGAGAGATAATCGGCGACCTGATGAGAATTGGTGTGAAAAATATGCGGTCCATAGAGGTGATAGAGGATGCCATCCTCATTGCGCCGGTCATGCGCATTGCCGGCAATATGGTCGCGCTGGTCGATGACCAGAACGCGTTGCCCATGTTCGGCAGCCAGAATCTGTGCCGCAATCGCGCCGGTAAAGCCAGCGCCGACAATCAGCCAATCATGCATTTTTTAAAATCGCTATCCAAAAGAAATTTGAAAAAACCGATAAGAATTAAAAAGAAAAATATCTAAGGCAGGCTGCTATTAAGCGGTTTTTCTGCCCTTATTCAGGACGTCATCGAAATAGGCGATGGTCTTTTCAAGCCCTTCGCGCAATTGCACCTTGGGTGACCAGCCGAGCTTTTCGCGCGCACATGCAATATCGGGCTTGCGCTGTTTTGGATCGTCGGAGGGCAGGGGCATATGGATGAGCTGCGAGCGCGAGCCCGTCATTTCCAGCACGAGTTCGGCCAATTCACGAATGGTGAATTCGACAGGATTGCCGAGATTGACGGGTCCGGTCAGTGTGTCGTCGCTGTCCATAAAGGCCAGGAAGCCGGCGACGAGATCATCGACAAAACAGAATGAACGCGTCTGGCCGCCATCGCCGAACAAAGTGATCGGCTGGTGTGTGAGTCCCTGGACGATGAAATTCGAAACCACGCGCCCATCATTGGGGTGCATGCGCGGGCCGTAAGTGTTGAAAATGCGCGCGACCTTGATCTTGACGCCATGCTGTCGGTGATAATCGAAGAACAATGTCTCAGCGCAGCGTTTGCCTTCGTCATAACAGGCGCGCAGGCCCGTCGGATTGACATTGCCCCAATAGGATTCTGGCTGGGGATGCACGCTCGGGTCGCCATAGATTTCCGATGTCGAAGCCTGGAAAATTTTCACTTTCAGGCGTTTGGCGAGGCCCAGCATGTTGATCGCGCCGATCACGCTGGTCTTGGTCGTCTGCACCGGATCGAATTGATAATGGATCGGCGAGGCCGGGCAGGCGAGATTGAAGATCTCATCCACTTCGACAAACAAAGGATGCGTCACATCGTGTCGCAGGAGTTCGAAATTCCGGTTGTCGAGCAGATGGTGAATATTGCGACGCTGGCCGGTGAAAAAATTATCGACGCAGAGAACTTCGTGGCCGCGCTCGAGAATTCTGTCGCAAAGATGAGAGCCCAGAAAACCCCCGCCGCCTGTCACGAGGATGCGTTTGCGATCCATATTCGAACTACTGTGCCGGCGTATCTGTCGCGCAGAAAGAAAACTTTTATTGCAAATCAGATACGTTCATGTGTCTTTATGCTCTTTTTGTTCTTGAACTTGGCCAGAATGCAACCTCTGGCTGGCCTTTTCGGGCGCTTTTCGGGGGTGCCGGGGCGAGGCTGGCCCCCCGGCTCGGATTGGGCCGCTCCGGATTGACTTGCCTCGGCTGGTCTATAAAGAGCGGGCAAGGCAGCGCTTCGAACGGGACCCCCGCCCATGGCCGATCTTGACCAGGAAAAGGCCCTTGGGTCAGCCGCCGGCCTGCGTGATGGCGATGGCGAGGTGCGTCCGGCCTTTGTCGAACAGGTGGCCGATGCCATTTCGGCCGATGATGCGGCGGCCCTCCTGGCTCTTGCCGGCGATCTCCACGAGGCGGATCTCGGCGCCCTGATCGAGGCGCTCGATCCTGATTTGCGGCCACGTCTGGTCGAATTGCTGGGCAAGGATTTCGACTTCCTGGCGCTGACCGAGGTCGATGAAAAGGTCCGCGAAGACATTCTCGATGAATTGCCGCCCGAGACAGTGGCCGAGGGTGTGCGCGATCTCGAAAGCGATGATGCGGTTGCCATTCTTGAACATCTCGACCCTGAAGATCAAGAAGAGATTCTCGAGGGCCTGCCCGCCCTTGACCGTCTGGCGATCCAGCGCTCGCTCGATTATCCGGAAAATTCAGCCGGTCGTCTCATGCAGACGACATTGGTTGGCTTGCCGCCGTTCTGGACGGCCGGCCAGACGCTCGACCATATTCACGATATCGACGATCAGGAATTGCCGGATTCTTTCTTCGAGGTTTTTGTCGTCGATCCAGCCCATCGCCTGCTCGGCAATGTGTTCCTCGACAAGCTTGTGCGCGCGCGTCGCAGCGCCCGGCTTGAGGATCTGATGGACGCTGATCGCCGGCGCGTTCTCGTCACCGAAGATCAGGAAGAAGTGGCGCGTTTCTTCGAGCGCTACAATCTGGTCTCCGCGCCGGTGGTGGATGAAGCTGACCGGCTCGTCGGCGTCATTACCATTGACGATATCGTCGATGTTATCCGCGAAGAAGCGCAGGAAGATATCGGCGCTCTGGGCGGCGTCAGTCCGGCGGAAGAATTGTCGGATACGGTCTGGTGGATCACGCGCAGCCGTTTTCTCTGGCTGCTTGTCAATCTGATGACGGCTTTCCTCGCATCTGCCGTGATCGGCCTGTTCGAGGGGCAGCTTGAAAAAATGGTGGCGCTGGCCGTGCTCGTGCCAATTGTCGCAAGTCAGGGTGGCAATGCGGCAACGCAGACCATGACAGTGGCCGTGCGCGCTCTGGCCACGCGCGAATTGACCCGCGCCAATGCCATGCGCGTCGTGCGCCGCGAATTGCTGGTGGGCTGCGCCAATGGCCTTGGTTTTGGCATTATCAGCGGCGTGGCAGCCGCAACCTGGTTCGGCATGGCGTCTTTGGGCTTCGTCATCGGCCTTGCCATGTTCACCAATATGGTGGCCGGCGCCTTGGGTGGCATTCTCATTCCGATGGTGCTGGAAAAATTCAAGGCCGATCCAGCCGTATCTTCCGGCGCTTTCGTGACCACCGTCACCGATGTCGTCGGCAATTTCGCTTTTCTCGGCATTGCGACACTCTGGTTCGGCCTGTTGTAAGCTTAACCAAGCATTGACCTGCGCGGGCTAGTTTCGCCCGCATGATGAAGCCGTTTTTCTCTCTTCCCTCGCTTGTCGTCGCAGCAGCGGCGCTCCTTCTCTCCGGCTGCGGCGGCGGGCCACCGCAAATGCCGCCCGGTGCGCAATTCAACGGGCCTTATCCCAGCGATTTTCAGGTCCATGGCATCGATGTGTCGCGCTATCAGGGCGAGATCGACTGGCAGGCCGTGCGCAATTCCGGCGTTGAATTCGTCTGGATCAAGGCGACGGAAGGTGGCGATCATCTCGATCCGAAATTCGTGCAGAACTGGAATGGCGCAGCGGCGGCGGGCATTCCGCGCGGCGCCTATCATTTCGTCTATTGGTGCCGCGATCCGCGCGAAGAGATGGAATGGTTCAAGCGCAATGTGCCGGCCGATCCCGGCGCGCTGCCGCCTGTTCTCGATGTCGAAGTCACGCCTGAATCCAAGACCTGCAAGCGCATCCTCCATCGCGAGGAAGTCTTGGCCGACATGCGGCTCATGCTGGCCGAAATGGAACGCCATTATGGCAAGCGGCCGGTGATTTATGTGACGGTCGATTTTTATCGCCACATCATGCATCCAAATGAATTTGCCGATTATCCGGTCTGGGTGCGCAGTACCAAATATTCGCCCCCGATCCATTATCCGGGTCGGCGCTGGGTGTTCTGGCAATATCAGTCCGACGGTTATGTGCCGGGCATTAAAGGCAAAGTCGATCGCAATGCTTTTGCCGGAACCCGCGCCCAATGGCAGGCCTGGCTGCGCTCGCAATGACGCCGATGCTTTGCTAAGCTCACAGCAACAGGAGAGAAATGCCATGCTCAAAGTCTGGGGCCGTCTCAATTCGATCAATGTGCAAAAGGTCGTGCTTTCCCTGGAAGAGATCGGCCTGCCTTATGAGCGTGTCGATGCCGGTCTTCAGTTTGGCATCAACACAAGCCCCGAATATCTCGCCATGAATCCCATGGGCCTGATCCCGACCATCGACGACGATGGTTTCGTGCTGTGGGAAAGCAATGCGATCACACGCTATCTTTGCGCCAAACATGCGACGGGCGGACTCTATCCGACAGATTTGCATGAGCGCGCGGATGCGGAACGCTGGATGGATTGGCAGGGCGGGGCACTCAACACGGCCATGGTGCCGGCCTTCTACAATCTCGTGCGCGCGCCCGCCGACAAGCGCAATGACGCCGCCATCGAGGCCTCGCGCGTCAAGACGAATGAACTGGTCGCCATGCTGGAGGCGCATCTGGCCGGCCGCGATTATGTGGCGGGCGGCACTTACGGCATAGGCGATATCGGCATGGTGCCGATCATGCACCGCTGGCTCAACCTGCCGGTCGAGCGCACACCCATCCCCAATATCGAGGCTTGGTACCATCGCCTTATGCAGCGACCCGCCTGCCAGCGTGTCTTGACGCTGCCTTTGTCCTAATCGTCGCCGGCTTCTTCCGCGTCAATCGTCGCGCCCGGAAGCCCCAGTCGATAGACGCCGCGGAAATCTTCCGGATCGGCTGGCTTGCCCTTGCGATAGATCGTGATCTTGCCCGCGCGTGCGAGGCCGATGGCGGCATTGCGCACATCGCGCGCCCAAGTGCCGGGATTGCCATCATCGCCCTTGCGGCCTTCGGCAAAGGTTTTGGCAATCAGCATGGGGCTGATCGTGCGCCCAGCGCCGCGCTCTTCGCACATGGCGAGGATGACATCCTCAAGTTTGGGGCGGTGTTTCTTGCCGACGTCTGGAAAATCGCTCATGGGGGCTCACATGCGGTCTGGCGCAGGCGCGGTCAAGTCCTGTCTTTTTCCGGCGGCTCGTAATTGATCGCCTCATGTGCATCCGACATGAATTGCCGCGCCGACATGACGATGAGCACGGCAGCCGTGGTGGCGATGAAGGCATAAGCGCCGGCAAACCAGCCGATATAGGCGAGCGCAAAGAAAAAGGCGCGCTGGCCGCGGGTGAAATGCCGGCCCGCAGCAATATGCATTTGCGCGGCGCGCATGGCGACGCGGCGGCGTTCCTTCTGGTCGGGTGCAGCGCGCGCCGGTGTGGCACCCACAAGAATGGCCGTGTAATTGAACAGGCGATAGGACCAGGCGAATTTGAAAAAGGCATAGCCGAAGATCAGGATCAGGCCGATGATCTTCAACTCCCAGGCCGAGCGCGTGACATCGCCACCAAAGGGAAGGTCGGCGAAAATTTTCACGACATCGTCGGTGGCGCGCAAAAGCGTTGCCGATGCGCCCACCGCCAGCAGCGAGGTGGAGGCGAAAAAGGCCGTGCCATTCTGCAGCGAGCCCATCAGCGAAGCATCCATGATGCGATTGTCGCGTTCCGACATTTCGATCATCCAGCGCACCCGGTAATGGTCCATCATATTATTCAGGCCGGTTCCCGCGCCCGGCGAGCGGCTGAGCAGAATATGATAGGCGCCCCATGCGGCGACGAAAAAGCCGAAGGCGAAAAGATCGGGGGCGGTCAGGCCGAGGTTGCTCACGGGCGCTTGTCTTTCTGCAGGCAGGCCGACTCAGGTGCCGTCCTGGCTGCCAGACTAGACCGGGGCGGGGGCAGCCGCGAGTGCCGCGCGCGTCGGGGCTGCCATGCGCGCCAATAATGGCTAGGCTGGCTGGATGATATTCGTCTCAAGGATTCCGGAAGAAGATTCGCTGGGCCGCCGCTTCGTCGCACTTATGTGGGGCATTGCGGCGGGCGTCTTTGTCTTTGCAAGCGCGATCGTTGCCTATGCTCTTGTGCATGATCTCGTGCAATTGCGCCGCGATGGAACCGACTGGATCTATGACATTGCCTTTTATGTCATGGCCGCGGTTCTGTACGGGCGCGGGGCCAGGATGGAGCAGATCGGCGCTCTGGCGCTGGCTTGCGTGATGGCCATTGCCGGTTTTCATACGCTCTACGATCTTTGGGACAAGGTCTTGAACCCGCGTCCCATCCAGCCATTGGTTCTGGGTTTTTCTGCGCTCACCTCGGCGGGCTTCGGCTTTCTTGTTGTCTGGCTTCTCTTGCCCTTTCGCGCATCGACAAATCCGTTGATCGAGGCGACCTGGCTGTCGGCGCGCAATGCGATGATTGTGAGCGCGGCCTATGCGTCAGTCACTTTCTTCGCGCGGCTTGCAAGCTCGCGCATGGTCGAATACGGACTCGATCTCTTTGCTGCAGCCCTGTGTTTTCAGACTGCTTTCATCATTACGCGCGATGCGTTACGCGATCCGCGTCTCAAGGGGGACAAGGCATGACATCCCACAAGATTGCTCTGGTCACAGGCGCGGGAAGCGGCATCGGGCGCGCCAGCGCCATCGCATTGGCGCAAGCAGGCTGGCACGTCGTTCTGGCTGGCCGTCGCATCGAGACGCTGACCCATGTCGAGGCTGAAATTGCAGCTGGCGGCGGACACGCCATGGTGCATGCAACTGACGTGGCCGATGAGGCCTCGGTGGCAAATCTCTTCGACAAGATCCGCACGACATTCGGGCGGCTGGATCTATTGTTCAACAATGCCGGCGTTTTTTCGCCCGCAATGCCGCTGGAAGATCTCGACGTGGCGATCTGGCGCAGCATGGTGGATGTGAATCTCACCGGCGCTTTTTTCTGCACCCAGCATGCATTTCGCATCATGAAGGCGCAGGAGCCGCGCGGCGGGCGCATCATCAACAATGGCTCGATCTCGGCCCATGCGCCGCGGCCCAATTCCGCGCCCTATACGGCCACCAAACATGCCATTACCGGCCTGACGAAATCGACGGCGCTCGATGGGCGCAAATATGACATTGCCTGCGGCCAGATCGATATTGGCAATGCCGAGACCGATATGGTGCAGCGGATGAAGACCGGCGTCGCCCAGGCCGATGGGCGCATTGCGCCTGAAGCGGTGATGGATGTCTCCCATGCCGCGCAGGCCGTGGTGCATATGGCCAGCCTGCCGCTGGAGGCCAATGTGCTCTTCATGACCGTCATGGCAACCAAAATGCCCTTCGTGGGCCGGGGCTGACCTGCGGCGTTTGGCGTGTGGATGGCGGGGCGCGGGGCTCGCCTATCTGCGGGCGGGCGATTAAACAGCCCTCATGGCACTTCATATGCTCAAACTCTGCGTCGGCGCCGAATCCATCCGCGATCTCGAGGAATGGATCGAGCTGCGCCTGAAACAGCTCAAAAAGGCCGGGCAGAAGGCGGAGCAATTCCACACCACCCGCATGGTGCCCAAGCGCATGGACGAGATCCTCGATGGCGGCTCGCTTTATTGGGTCATCAAGGGACAGGTCGCCGCCCGCCAGCGATTGCTCGATATCCAGCCCTTCACCGATCTGCAGGGAATCGGGCGCTGCCATCTGATCGTCGAGCCGAAGGTCGTTCCGGTCCTGCCGCGTCCCTGCCGGCCGTTTCAGGGCTGGCGCTACCTGAAACCGGAGGATGCGCCGGGCGATCTGGCCGATGGGGCAGGGGCCTTGGCCGAAATGCCCGAAGAATTGCGCCGCGAATTGCGCGAACTCGGGCTTCTATGATCGCTTCGCTCTTGCCGCGCGGCCTTCCGCATACGATCTTCTGGCCATGAGCGAGGGGCCGGACAGAAAAGATATCGCACCGCAGGGCAAGTCCTCTGCCGCCGTGGATGCGTTCCTGCGCAAGGCGGCGCAGGCCTCGAGCGCGCGGGCCAATCAGCGCGGGCGTCTGATTTTTGCCCTCGATGCGACAATGAGCCGTCAGCCGACCTGGGATATGGCGATGCATGTGCAGGCGCGCATGTTCGACACGACGGCCAAGCTCGGCGGGCTAGATGTGCAGCTCGTTTATTTTCGCGGCTATGGCGAATGCCGCGCTTCGTCTTTCGTGGCCGGCGGCGAGGGGCTGGCAAAGCTGATGGGCAAGATCCGCGTGATGGGCGGACAGACGCAGATTGCCAAAGTCCTGCGCCATGCGCGCGACGAGGCCAAACGCGCGCCGGTCGGTGCTCTGGTTTATATTGGCGATTGCGTCGAAGAGCCGGCCGATGAACTCGCCCATGCCGCCGGCGAACTCGGTCTTCTGGGCGTCAAGGCTTTCATCTTTCATGAAGGGCGCGACAGCGCCGCCGAAATGGTGTTTCGCGATCTTGCCCGTCTCACCGGCGGCATTTATGCAGCTTTCGATGCGGGTGCGCCGGAGCGTCTGGCTGCGCTTCTGGCAGCGGCTGCAGCCTATGCCGCGGGTGGGCGCAGCGCGCTTGCCAATCATGCCGGCGATGCCGGCCGTCTCCTCTTGTCACAAATGCGCTGATGAATCTCCTGATCGCCATCGCCATTCTTTTCGTGCTCTGGCAGGGCATACGCTTTTTCGCCCGCGCCAAACCGCAGACCGTTGTGCGCGTCATCAAAATGATGGGCGGCCTGTGCGTCTTTGCTGTGGCCGGTCTATTGTTTCTGCGCGGTCATGTCGAAATGGCGCTGGCGCTGGGCGGTGTGGGGCTCTGGCTGATCGGCTGGGGTGCACCTCCGATCGGTTTCCGCAATGCCGGCAGCGCACCGCAATCCTCGCGCGTGCGCTCGGCCATGATTGAAATGGAAATGGATCTTGGCAGCGGCGCCATGGAGGGCCGTGTGCTGGCAGGCACGTTCGAGGGGCGCAAGCTCTCGGAGCTCGCGCGCCCGCAATGCGACGCGCTTTATGCCGATTGCCTGCGCGACGATCCCGATGGCGCGCGGCTGTTAGAGGCTTATCTCGACCGCCGCTTTCCCGGATGGGGTGAGACAGTTCAGCGTGACACTCACGCGGGGTCGAGTCACATCGGGGCGCGTCGCTCCGGTGCGATGACCGAGGATGAAGCTTATGAAGTCCTGGGGCTTCAAAAGGGAGCTGCGCGCGACGAAATTGCGCGGGCGCATCGCGCGCTCATGAAGAAATTGCATCCCGATCACGGGGGGACGACGTCCCTCGCTGCTCGGGTGAATGAAGCCAAAGATGTCCTGATGCGACGTCATCAGTAAAACTCCGATACGCTAATCAATGTGCGACAAAACAAATTGGTTTCGTGTCGCCGTTTCATCGGCAATCAATTCTTGGTGGCAAAGCAGCTCATTCCTGAGCGCTTCAGCGATTTGCAGGCTGTTTCAGCCTGTGTTTCGTTCAGCCCTGCAAAGCGGGCGCGATAGAGCGTTTCGTCTCCCTTGCTCACTTTCTCAGTGAAGGGCACAGCTGCATTCAATGCGCCGCGGCTTTGTGCTTTGGCGCGTGAGAGAAGTTCATTGGCTTTCGACGCGCTGTCGGTGGCGCCGATCTGGATCATCACGCCTTTGGCAGCGGCAGAGGGACGGGCAGTTTCGCGCGCTTCGCTGCGCACAGGTGCTACATCGGCAACCGCTTGCGCGGTTTTGGGTTCGACGCGCAGTCCGACTTTTTCGACGCGGGGATCGGCAGGAGCGGGGCCAGAGACCCAGCGCATGTTCGATCCAGCCTGAGCCGCAGGCACAACGGCAGCCGCGACAATCGGGGCGCGGTTTGAGCCATCGAGCGAGACGCCGCGATAGGGCGTTGTATTTTGTTGCGGGGCGGGGGCTTGAGCCTGACGCGCTTTGCTGAGATCGACGGGGCCGACGGCTGCAACCTGCACGGGGCGCTGCGGCTCGACATTGCGCACCGGCTCGGGACGGGCGACTTCCACTCTTGTGGTGGGTTCGGGCACAGCTGCGACGGCGGGCGCCTTTTCCTTCGCCACGGCGGCGGCGGTCATGACAGGCTCTTGCCGGGCTTGTGCGAAAACCGAGGGCGCAGTTTTCGTGCGCGACGCATATTGGATCTTGTCTTCGATGAGATTGGCCATGATCCGGTCGCGCGATGCCGCTGTGCGACCGCCGATCACGACGGCGACAATATGCTGTCCATCGCGATGAACCGAACTCAGAAGATTAAAGCCCGAAGCATTGGTGAAGCCGGTCTTGATCCCGTCTATGCCTTCGATCTGCCCCAGCAGCCTGTTGTGATTGCGCAGCGAGCGTCCGGCATAGGCAAAATTATGCGTCGAGAAATAGCGGTAATATTTCGGATAGCGCTCCTGCACGGCGCGACCGAGAATGACGAGATCATGCGCGGTGGTGATCTGGCGCGGATTGGGCAAGCCGGAGGCATTCGCATAATTTGTGCGCGTCATGCCGATGGAGCGGGCCTTGGCCGTCATCATTTCAGCAAAGCGCGCCTCGCTGCCGCCGATATGTTCGGCGACGGCGGTGGCGACATCATTGGCTGATTTCGTCACCAGTGCCTTGATGGCATCTTCGGCGCGAATGGTCTGGCCGGGATTAAGGCCGAGTTTCGAGGGTGGCATGGCGGCGGCGCGCGACGACATGACGATCGGCGTGTCGAGCGTCATTTTCCCGCGCTCGAGCTGCTCGAACATCATATAGAGCGTCATCACCTTGGTGACGGAAGCGGGATGGCGCAATTCATGCGCATCCTTGGCATGGAGCACCTTGCCGCTATTGGCATCGACGACGAGGGCGGCGTAGGGCGGTGTATAGCCCTGGGCGACCTTGGCCTTGTTGCCCTTCTTCTTCTTTTTCTTGGTCTGGGCGGCATCGGCGGCGGTTGCCGTAAGGGAAAGGCTGAGCGCAAGCCCGACACCGGCAAGAATGGCCCAAACCCGGCTCGGCCGGCCCGCAACGCTCGTCATCATTACTCACCTTCGACAGGCTGGGCGGACCCTTACGAGGCCGTTGCCCGAACAACACACTTGGGAAGAGATAAGCGAACGCGGTTACGCAGCCGTTAATGGCCTCAAGATTCGGAGCGATTGCTGATGGGGACGGTTGGGCGGAAGATTTTTTGTGCGGCGCAACAAAATTGTTGACATGATTGTGCAGTGCACCTAAGGTTATTTTGACAGCGAGCCGGATTTGGCTGGCGCCGCTGGTGCTCCGCCCTTGGGGCGGTTCGTTCAGAAGGCAAAGATCATGTTCAAGAACCTGGAAGACCTGCAGAAATTTTCCAAGGACCAGCTCGACTCGGCCACCGCTTCGGCGTCCGCCGTGACCAAGAGCGTTCAGCAAATCACTGCTGAGGCCACCGATTACTCGAAAAAGTCGCTCGAGCAGTCGTCGGCTTTCGTCGAAAAGCTCCTCGGCGCCAAGTCGCTCGACACGGCCGTGCAGATCCAGACGGATTTCGCCAAGGCGAGCTATGAGAGCTTCGTTGCCCATGCGACCAAGTTCGGCGAGCTCTATACGAACCTTGCCAAGGAAGCCTTCAAGCCGGTCGAAGTGGCCGTTGCCAAGGCTCAGGCTGTCGCAAAGTAAGCTTTCGGCAGATTGATTGAAAAGCCCGGCCTCAGGCCGGGCTTTTTGTTTTTGGGCACTTTCCAGCCTTCCACAGGCCATTGGCCCCTTGTTCCACCTTGATCAACATCTTGCCGCACTTGCACTGGCATGTGGCTTGCGACGCGTTAAACTCAATCGGGCGCGGGCGGTTTGCGACTCGGTCTGAAGATGCCGATCGGGGACAAATTGCTTAGGGCCGGGGCAGGGTTTGCCCCTTATCTTCTGCATTCGGCGGACTACATGAAGAGTCCGGGGACAGGGACAAGGCAAGTGACGTTCGGTGATTTTTCGCTCGGTGGAGCGGAATGGAGCAAAGAGGGCGAGGCCGGGACGATGTCCGGGCGCGAATTCCTTGCGCCGCGTGCCGCACGCGCACCGCGCAAGGGCGACGATGCCGGGAATAACGGTTCGGGCACGGCGGTCATCACCAAGACCAAGACCCAGACCAAGAAACCGTCAATGTATCGCGTTTTGCTTTTGAATGACGATTACACGCCGATGGAATTCGTGATCACGGTTCTTCGGAAATATTTTAATAAGGGCCCGGACGAGGCCAATCGCATCATGCTGCACGTACACCATCATGGCGTCGGGGAGTGCGGCGTGTTTACCTACGAAGTCGCGGAAACCAAGGTCACACACGTCATGGATTTCGCCCGCAAGCACCAGCATCCCCTGCAGTGCATCATGGAAAAGAAGTGAGAGCCGCACATGCCATCCTTCTCCCGTAATCTCGAACAGTCGCTCCACAGGGCTCTCTCGGTGGCGAATGAACGTCATCACGAATATGCGACGCTCGAGCATTTGCTTCTCAGCCTGCTCGACGACCAAGATGCAGCCGCTGTCATGCGTGCCTGCTCGGTCGATACCGAGGTGCTGAAAAAGAACCTGCTCGAATATATCGATCAGGAGCTCGAAAACCTCGTCACCGACGGACATGACGATGCCAAGCCGACAGCCGGCTTCCAGCGCGTCATTCAGCGCGCCGTCATTCATGTGCAATCGTCGGGCCGCGAGGAAGTGACTGGAGCCAATGTGCTCGTCGCCATTTTTGCCGAACGCGAAAGCCATGCCGCCTATTTCCTGCAGGAGCAGGACATGACGCGCTATGATGCTGTCAATTACATCAGCCATGGCATTGCCAAGCGTCCCGGCATGTCAGATCCCACCAAGGCGCCGCGTGGCGCTGAGGAGGAGAGCGATGGCCGCGACCAGCGCGATGCGCGCGAGGCGCCAGCCGGCGACGGCAAGAAAAAAGAAGGCGCGCTCGACGCCTATTGCGTCAATCTCAACAAAAAGGCGCGCGACGGGCGCATCGATCCGCTCATCGGCCGCGAGGCCGAAGTGCAGCGCACGATCCAGGTGCTCTGCCGCCGCCAGAAAAACAATCCGCTGCTCGTCGGCGATCCGGGCGTCGGCAAGACGGCCATTGCCGAGGGTCTGGCGCGGAAAATCATCAAGGGCGAAGTGCCGGAAGTTCTTTCCAAGGCGACTGTCTTTGCGCTCGACATGGGCACATTGCTCGCCGGCACGCGCTATCGCGGCGATTTCGAAGAGCGCCTGAAGCAGGTGATGAAAGAGATCGAGCAGCATCGCAATGCGATCCTGTTCATCGATGAGATTCACACTGTGATCGGTGCAGGCGCGACATCGGGCGGGGCGATGGATGCGTCCAATCTGCTGAAGCCGGCGCTGGCGCAAGGCACATTGCGCTGCATTGGCTCGACCACCTACAAGGAATATCGCCAATATTTCGAAAAGGACCGCGCGCTTGTCCGTCGCTTCCAGAAAATCGACGTGAATGAGCCCTCGATCCCCGATGCCATTGAGATCATGAAGGGGCTGAAGCCCTATTTCGAGGAGTTCCACAAGCTCCGCTATACGAATGATGCTATCAAGGCGGCGGTCGAACTCTCGGCGCGCTACATCCATGACCGTAAATTGCCGGACAAGGCGATTGACGTGATCGACGAGACGGGCGCTTCGCAAATGCTGCTGCCCGAAAATCGTCGCAAGAAGACGATCGGGATCAAGGAAATCGAAACGACCATTGCGACCATGGCGCGCATCCCGCCCAAAACGGTCTCGAAGGACGATGCCGAAGTTCTCCAGCATCTCGAAGAGACCTTGCGTCGCGTCGTCTATGGTCAGGATGAAGCCATTGGCGCCTTGTCCTCGGCGATCAAACTGTCGCGCGCCGGTCTGCGCGATGCCGAAAAGCCGATTGGTTGTTACCTCTTCTCAGGCCCGACCGGCGTCGGCAAAACAGAAGTGGCGCGCCAGCTCGCCAAGAGCCTCGGTGTCGAGATCACGCGTTTCGACATGTCCGAATATATGGAGCGCCACACGGTGAGCCGTCTGCTCGGCGCACCTCCCGGCTATGTTGGTTTCGATCAGGGCGGCCTGCTGACGGATGCCATCGACCAGCATCCCCATTGCGTGCTGCTGCTCGACGAAATCGAGAAGGCGCATCCCGATCTCTACAACATCCTGTTGCAGATCATGGATCACGGCAAACTCACCGATCACAACGGCAAGCAGATCGACTTCCGCAATGTCATCCTCATCATGACAACGAATGCGGGCGCGGCTGACATGGCCAAATCCGCCTTCGGCTTCCATCGCGCCAAGCGGGAAGGCGATGATGTGGAAGCGATCAACAAGCTGTTCGCGCCGGAATTCCGCAACCGTCTCGACGCCATCGTGCCGTTTGGCCGTCTGCCGGAAGCGGTGATCACGCAGGTCGTCGACAAGTTCATCATGCAGCTGGAAGCCCAATTGGCTGACCGCAATGTGTCGATTGAACTCACCGACGAGGCGCGTCGCTGGCTTGTCGAACATGGTTATGATGAATCCATGGGCGCGCGGCCCATGGCGCGCGTCATCCAGCAGCACATCAAGACGCCTCTGGCCGATGAAGTTCTCTTCGGTCGCCTGAAAAATGGCGGCACGGTGCGGGTTGTCGTCAAGGGCGAAGAGGATGGCAGCCGCAAGCTCGGCTTTGTCTATCCCGAAGGCCCGGTGCTGCCGCGTCCCGAACGCGCCATTGTGGAAGCAGGCAAGAAGCGCCTGCGCTCCGAGCCGGAAGTGAGAGCGAAGGCGACGAAAAAATCGCCGCCGAAATCGCCGAAGGGCTCGACAATGGTGCCGAAAGTGCCGTTGAAAAATTGAGATCAAAAGGCCGGGGAAACCCGGCCTTTTTGTTTTGCGCAATCCTCGTGCGCGCCCCTCTCCCGCCAGTGCGGGAGAAGGCTGCGCCATAATCTCAAAGCGCCGCCTTGATCTTCTCCGCATGCGCTTTCAGCACATCGGCATTTTCCATTGCGCCAGAATGTTTGCGCACCGCTGCGCCTTCCCAGCGCGGGATGATGTGGACGTGGAGATGAAAGACGGTCTGGCCGGCGGCGGGTCCGTTAAATTGCGTGATGGTGATGCCATCGGCCTTCATGCCCGCCTTCACAGCGCGCGCCACTTTTTGCACGCTTGCAAAGAGAGGTGCGAAGACCGACGCATCGGCATCGAGCAGCATGGTCGATGGTTTTTTGGGGATGACGAGTGTGTGGCCATCGGCCTGGGGCATGATGTCCATGAAAGCGAGCGTGTGTTCATCCTCATAGACTTTGGTGCAGGGAATCTCCCCGCGCAGGATTTTGGCGAAAATATTATTGGTGTCGTAGGCGGTCATGGAGGGCTCCAAACAATCCTCTCCTTGAGGGAGAGGGTGGCCCCGTAGGGGCCGGGTGAGGGGTTAGGCTCTTTCCATTGAGGCTTGTATCCCCTCATCAGTCATGCTTCGCATGACAGCTTCTCCCCATGGGAGAAGCGGGGGCGCACCTGCATTGCTTTGTCTTTATCATTGCCCTTTTTTGAAAGGAACATGCTCTCCGTATATCTCGATCTCGGCCTCGATCTGGTTTCGCTCGCGCTCGAGATAGTCGGCAATGGCATGGGTCATGCGCGGATCGGCGAATTCATGGGCGGAAAACGTTTCCACCGGTTCATAGCCGCGCGCAAGTTTATGTTCTCCCTGCGCGCCCGCCTCGACCCGCAAGAGACGGTGCTCCAGCGCGAAATCGATGGCGCGATAATAGCAGAGCTCGAAATGCAGGAAGGGGTGATCCTCGATACAGCCCCAATTGCGCCCGTAGAGCGCATCGTCGCCGATGAAATTGATCGCGCCTGCAATCCAGCGCCCGGCGCGTTTGGCCATGACGAGCAGAATGCGCTCGGGCATGGTGCGGCCGATCTCGGTAAAGAAGGCGCGCGTCAGATAGGGCTGGCCCCATTTGCGCGAGCCCGTATCCATATAGAAAGCAAAAAATGCATCCCAATGTTCCTCAAGCAGATCCGCGCCTGTGAGCATATGGACCTCTATGCCGGAGGCGCCTGCGGCTTCGCGCTCTTTTCTGATGTTCTTGCGCTTGCGTGAGGAAAGAGCGGCGAGAAAGCCATCAAAATTCTCATAGCCGCGATTGAGAAAATGGAATTGCTTGCCGGTGCGTTTGAGCCAGCCCGCCTCGCCCAGAAAATCCCAGTCTGCCTTTGATGGGAAAGTGACATGGGTTGAGGATGCGGCCGTCTGCGCGCGCAAGGCCTGTAGGCCTGCGATCAGCATGTCGCGCGCTTCAGCTGCACGTGCACCTTCTGCCACCAGAAGCCGTGGGCCTGTCACCGGAGTGAAGGGAACAGCTACCTGCAATTTGGGATAATAGGCGCCGCCCGCGCGCTCATAGGCATCTGCCCAGGCATGGTCGAAAACATATTCGCCCATGGAATGAGATTTGAGATAGCAGGGGGCGCAGGCGAGCAATTGTCCGCTCTCATCCTCCACAATCAAATGTGTCGGTCCCCAACCCTGGCGCGCTGCTGCCGAGCGCGATCGCTCCAGCGCCAGAAGAAAACGATGCGAGAGAAAAGGATTGTGGCTCTCTGCGCTTTCCAGCGGCCCACCCGGTTCTGCTGCCCTTTTGTGCACAGGCAAGAGCCCGGAGGGATTTTGCGGATTGGCGCAAATATCCCATTGGCTCGCATCGATCTCCTCAATCGCGCGGATCGTTCGCAGGGTGAGTTGTGGGGACGACATGCGGGCGAGGGAACCTTTCTTGCTTTCTCATCTAGAGGCTGTGGCGGCGGCTTCAATGCAGGGGGGGTGTTTCTATCAGGGAAGAAATCCTTCAAAGACGATTTGGTCGGCATAGGCGCGGGCGCGCGCCAGATCGCTCTGATCGCGCAAGGTCCAGGCCATGACGGGAATGTTGAAGGCGCGGCAGAGCGAGGCTGTGGCATGGGGCAGGTCGCCGACATGCCAGGAGAGAAAATCCGGCCGCGTCTTGTCCCAATGGGTGAGGGCGGACATGCCGAGCCTTTGCTCCGCGCTCAGGATCGACCATCCCGGTTCGTCGAATTGCGCTTCAGCGACAATGCCCAGCGGCACATGGGCAATGCCGAATTCGGCTGCATGGCGGCGCAGATAAGCAATGACATTGGGATCGAAACTTTTCAGCGCTACCGGCCCCGCATAAGCGGCCACAATGGCTGCCACGCGCTGCGTCAGCCGGAAATCGCCATCAAACGCGCTTTTGATTTCGCAGATCACGCCGACGCGCCCGGCAATGCGCGACAAAAAATCGGACAGAAGAGGGATGGGCTCGCTTGTGTCGCGCAGTTTGATTGCAGCGAGTTCTGCAGCAGGCATCCGGGCGAGCGTGCCGTTGCGCGTCGTCAGGCGTTCGAGCGAAAAATCGTGAAAGACGAAAGCCTCGCCATCGGCGCTCACCTGCACATCGCATTCAATGTGATAATCATGGGCCAGAGCGGCGGCTGCGGCAGAATGGGAATTTTCCACCATATCGCGCGAGAGGCCATGCAGGCCGCGATGGGCGATGGGTCGCGCCACAATCCAATTGCGCCAGTCGCTCATCATGCAATCTCGAACATGGCCTCAATTTCAACAGCGCTGTCGAGCGGCAATTCGCAGGCGCCGACGGCGAAACGGGCATGTTTGCCACGCGCCTCGAAAACATCGGCCATGAGATTGGACGCGCCATTGATAATGGCGGGGATCGCATCAAAACCCGGTGCGCAATTGACGAAGCCTCCGAGTTTGACGCAATGGGCGACATGGTCGAGCGAACCCATCGCGGCTTTGACCTGCGCGAGAATATTGATGCCGCAGAGTCGCGCCGCTTCTTGGCCTGCCTCGATCGAGACATTTTGGCCGAGCTTGCCTTTATGAGCTGGCGCCAGTTTGCCGTCCGCCCCCAAAGCAAGCTGGCCGGAAATGACAAGCAGGGATCCGGTTCGCACAAAGGGCACGTAATTGGCGACCGCGGCGGGCGGTTGCGGCAGGACGATTCCCAATTCTTTCAGTCTGCTCTCAGCCCCCACAGCCCTCTCCCCTTTGCAGCCAGCCCATGAGACCCTATCTTGGTTGAGACTAACAGATTCCAGACTGGATCGGAGCGGCCCGCACATGATTTTCGCCCATCGAGCCTTCCGCCCCGGTGTTTTCGGCTGTTTGGCTGCCATGGCCCTGAGCGGCGTGGCATATGCCGAGACGATGCCCTTTGCGCCCCATCGCGCGCTTTACGATCTCGAATTGGTGAAGAGCAGCGGAACATCTGCACCCAGTTCCGCACGCGGGCGCATTGCCTATGATTTTTCGGGCTCCTCCTGCGAAGGCTATGTGACGACTTTTCGGCAGGTGACCGAGCTTTTCCCCAATGAGGGCGATGTGCGCACTTCCGACATGCGTTCCACCACCTGGGAAGATGGCGCGGGAAAGCAGTTTCGCTTCAAGGTCGAGACGCTCGTCAACGGCCGCACGGCCGAGACGATCGATGGCGTTGCGCGCAAGAGCGATGATGGCGGGGCCATGTCGCTGGACTTGCGTTCGCCCAAGCCCACCAAGCGCGATATTGCCGCAGCGCCGCTCTTCCCGACCGAACAGGCACGAAAACTCGTCATTGCCGCGCGCGAAGGCAAGCGCACCTATGAGGCCAAGGTTTTCGACGGATCGGATTCAGGCGAAAAAGTCTATGACACGCTGACCGTGATCGGCGCGCGCGCCACATCCGCGCCGGCCGATCCGGCTCTGCGCGACCATGCTTTGCGAAATCTTGCGCGCTGGCCCGTGGTCGTCAGCTATTTTGAAGACGGCAAGCCGGATGGAGATCCTGCCTATGTGATCGGTTTCGATCTTTATGAGAACGGCGTCTCCGGCAATCTGCGCCTCGACTACGGCGATTTCGTTCTTGCAGGAAAAATGAGCAAATATGAGGAAAGCCCGATCAAGGGCTGCAAGTAGGCGCGGACATTCTTTTGAGCGGCTGCTCTGGATTGCTTCGGCGCTTCGCCTCTCGCAAGGGCGGGGCAGCTCGCGTTACGCACTAATCCTCCTCACCAAAAACAATTCCGCGCACAACGGCCCCATCGCCGAATTTTGCCCGCAGGGCATCGACCGCCTTTTCGCGCGCCTTGTCGCGGGTGACTTGCGTATCGGCGAGATCGCCGTGATCGGCTTCGGTTGAATCGCAAAGTGAGCTGAGGCCGACGCCGATGAGCCGATAGGGCGTGCCATCGGCTTCCTTGTCGAGCAGATCGCGGGCGGCGGCGAAAATGCGTTTGGCGAGTTGCGTCGGTTCGCTCAATGTCCGCGCCCGTGTGCGGATTTTGAAATCTGCGCTTTTGAGTTTCAGATTCACGGTCCAGCCCGCCAGTTCGGCTTCTTTCGCGCGAGCCGAGACTTTTTCGGTCATTTGCCAGAGGATGCGCGCCAGCGTTTCCAGGTCGCGAATGTCTGAGTTAAAGGTTGTCTCGTTGGAAATGCTTTTCGTCTCGCGCTCGGGGCTGACGATGCGCTCGTCCTCGCCGCGCGCCAGATGCCACAGGCGCGCGCCTTCCATGCCATAGCGGCGCATCAGATCGCCCATCTCGGCCTTTTGCAGATCGCCGATCAGGCGATAGCCGTCATTCTCGAGTCTCTCGCGCATGACGCGCCCCACGCCCCAGATCAGGCCGACAGGTTTTCCAGCCAAAAACTCTTGGGCTTCTTGCTTGCCGATCACAGCAAAGCCGCGCGGCTTGTCGAGATCGGAGGCAATTTTTGCAAGAAACTTGCAATAGGAAAGCCCGACAGAAACGCTGATACCGATATCGCGCTCCACATCGCGGGCAAAACGCGCCAGCACTTTGTCGGGCGCTGCGCCATGCAATTTCGTTGTCCCGGTCAGATCGAGAAAGGCCTCATCGATGGACAAAGGTTCGACAAGCGGGGTGAGGTCGCGCATGCGGCTGCGCACCTGTTCGCCGACCTGCGCATATTTTTCCATATCGGGGCGAATGACGATGGCATCCGGGCAAGCCTCGAGCGCTTTGAACATGGGCATGGCCGAGCGCACGCCATAGGTGCGCGCAATGTAGCAGCACGTCGCCACGACGCCGCGAGTGCCGCCGCCCACAAGCACCGGCTTGTCGCGCAAAGCGGGATTGTCGCGTTTTTCGACCGCTGCATAAAAGGCGTCGCAATCGATATGGGCGATGGTGAGATTTTGGCGCTCCTCATGGCGGATGAGGCGGGGCGAGCCGCAGGCGCGGCAGCGCGCCGGGGAGCCGGCCGGCGCCTCTTCGGCCAGACAATCCCGGCACAGGACCGAGTTCAAGGCGTGTCCCACAGGCTGGGGCCGGAAAGCAGCGCACGAGCGGCCGCAATCGTCTCCGGCGCTTCGCCGATCTCGGCGGCAAAGGCCAGAAGGGAGGGCTCGTCGAAGGCAATATGATCGAGCACGGCGCTCAAAAAGCCCGGTTGGCTGGCGGCGGCGCGGATCGAGCCATGGTCGAGCCCGCTCAAAGCGAGGAACCGGTCGAGCCGCTCGGGGTCGGCCGCCATCCAGGACAGGCCGGCAATGGCCAGTTCATGGGCCTTGTCGGGTCCAATCGAGGGCAGGCGGGCCGCCGGGGCGGACGCTTTGGGCCGATCTGGCCGGGGGGCCGGCTTGGGGTGGGGGCGGAAAGGGCGTTCGCTCATGTGTCTATCTTTGTCGCTTCGGATTCTTAATTCGGCAAGGTTCCGCAGGTAAGATAAGTGTCAGTTCCGCCGTCGGGTCCATCCTGCGGCGCTCCCGGGAATGGCGCATGAGCAAGAAAGTCCTGATCGTCGAAGACAATGAGCTCAATATGAAGCTCTTCAACGATCTTCTCGAAGCCCATGGCTATGGGACGGTCCAGACGCGCAACGGCAACGAGGCGCTCGATCTGGCCCGCGAGCATAAACCCGACCTCATCCTCATGGACATCCAATTGCCGGAAGTCTCAGGATTGCAGGTCACGCAATGGCTCAAGGAGGATGCGCAATTGCGCCACATCCCGGTCATTGCCATTACCGCCTTCGCCATGAAGGGCGATGAAGAAAAGATCCGCCAGGGCGGATGCGAAGCCTATTTATCCAAACCCATTTCAGTCGTGAAATTTCTCGAGACTGTGAGGAATTTCATCGGAGACAAGTAAAGGGGATTACCCCATGCCCGCACGGGTTCTCGTTGTCGATGATCTATTGCCGAATATCCGATTGCTGCAAGCCAGGTTGACTGCCGAATATTACGAAGTTCTTACGGCCCAAAGCGGCGCCGAGGCGCTTGCTATCTGCGCGCGCGGTGGCTGCGATCTTGTGCTGCTCGATGTCATGATGCCGGGCATGGATGGTTTTGAAACCTGCGCCCGCATCAAGGCCGCCCCCGAGAGCGCCCATATTCCCGTTGTAATGGTGACAGCGCTCGACCAGCCATCCGATCGCGTTCGCGGGCTGGAGGCAGGGGCGGATGATTTTCTCACCAAGCCCGTTGATGAGCTGGCTTTGATGGCGCGCGTGCGCTCGCTCTCGCGCCTCAAAACCATGCTGGATGATTTGCGCGAACGCGCCAAAACCGCTGCAGCACTGGGGTTTCCGGCCCATGATCCTGATGGATTTGCGGTCGACAAGGGGCGCATTCTCATTGTCGACGATCAGCCGCGTTCCAGCGCGCGTCTGGTCGATTCTCTGGGCGGGCGATTTGAAACCCATGTCGAGGCGCAATCCCAGGAGGCTTTGTTTCGCGCCGCCCAAGGCCTGCATGAGCTTGTGGTCGTCAGCATGGGGCTCGCACATTTCGATCCTTTGCGATTGTGCAGCCAATTGCGCTCGCTGGAGAGCACGCGCGATCTGCCGATCCTGATGGTTGCTGATCTTGACGATCGCATGCGCGTGTTGCGCGGTCTCGATCTCGGCGCCAATGATTACATTTTACGGCCCATCGATCGCAACGAGCTTTTGGCGCGCGTGCGCACACAGATCAGGCGCAAATTCTATGCGGATGCCTTGCGAGAAAATGTGCGGGCCTCCATCGAATTGGCGATGCTGGACGGGCTCACCGGCCTGTTCAATCGCCGGCATTTCGATCTCAATCTGCCGAAGCTGATTGAATCCTGCCTGTCGCGGCGTCGGCCCTTGTCTCTGCTTGTCTTCGATATCGACCATTTCAAGCGCATCAACGATACGCATGGACATGATGTCGGCGATCAGGTCCTGCGGCTTCTGGCGCAGAGATTGCGCGGCGCCTTGCGCCAGTCCGATCTGATCTGCCGTCTGGGCGGCGAGGAATTTGCCGTCATCATGCCCGACACCGATCTGGATCGGGCCGCCAGCGTCGGCAATCGCGTCCGCCTGGCCATTGCCGAATATCCCTTTGCTGTGGGTCAGGGGCGGGGGCCGATTGATGTGACCATCTCGGCCGGCGTGGCCGGCGCGGTCGAGGGGTTGAGCCCCGAAATGCTCTACCGGCGGGCCGATGCCGGGCTCTATCGATCCAAACAGGCCGGGCGCAACCGGGTGTGCGCCGCTGCCGCCTGAGCCCGGCTTTGCCGCATTTTCGACGCCTTGGCTTGGTTTTCTGCAGGAAGGAAAGGCGGTTGATTCGCATTAACCGCAGTTCTTTAGGTAAACACGAGGGATAAGTCGCCAGCTCGGGCGGGGCCGATTGCAATTCATCCCGGCCTCTGCAAGTGTCCGCAGACTGGGCGTCCATCGTCCGAAAAGTTTCAGATACCCTACGGGGTGCTCAGGTCCGCCGCATCTCCTGGGTCCGTGGGGTCGGCCGGTCGGGAATGGTAGGAGTGGCCTCCTCAATCCGTTCTCTGACCGGCCACCTATTCAAAGGCCCCGGCTCTCCGCGAGCCGGGGCCTTTCTTTTTGGCAGGTAGCCCAAAGAAAAAGCCGCCCGGAGGCGGCTTAATTTCCTGAGTAAAGCGAAGAGCTTACTTGATCTTCGTTTCCTTGAACTCGACATGCTTGCGAATGACGGGATCGTATTTCTTGAAGGTCAGCTTCTCGGTCTTCGTACGGGCGTTCTTCGACGTCACGTAGAAAGAGCCGGTGTCCGCGGTGGACAGGAGCTTGATCTTGATATTGGCGGCCTTGGCCATGGTCTTGTTCCTGGAAAAGCCGGCGCGGGCCGGAAAAGGGATCGACCGGCGAGTGAGCGCCGGTCGGATTGGCGCGCACCTTACGGACCCTGCGCCGGATGTCAAGATTTGCTCGACCCCTAGAGCAGCTCGCGCCGCCAGATGCCGCGCGGGCATGTATAAAGGGGGACAGGCAGATAGGGGCGCATGCCCGCCTCGATCCGCGCCGCAAGCTCGAAAAGGGCGGTTCGCGTAACCGGCAGCATGTCGAGTTGCCCGGCTTTTTCGATCGGCAGCCAGACGAGTTCCACCAGTTCACGCTCCGGCCCGCTCATGTCCTCCACCCGGTCGGCGACATCCTGCGCATCGACGGCGAAAAAGGCCGTGTCGAAACGACGGTTGCGCCCCGGTGGGGTGATGGCGCGGGCAATCAGATGCAAGCGGTCGAGTTCTGGAAACAGCCCTTGGGCCGCATAAAGGCTCCAGGCCCCCTCCGGCGGGTTTTCGGGCGCGCCATAATCGCGCGATCCGATGAGCAGGCCGGTCTCTTCAAATGTTTCGCGAATGGCGGCGAGAGCCTGGGCGCGGGCGCGCTGCGGGCTCGGCTTTTTCACCCCGCACAGAAGCCGGCGCTCGACATGTTCATCAAGCGCACCGGCGACATTCATCCGCCGGTCCGATGCCTCGACGCGGCCGCCGGGAAAAACATAAATGCCCGGATGAAAAGCCAGTTTCTCATGGCGACGCCCCATCAACACGCGCGGCTGCGCGCCGGAGCCATCGACAATCATCATTGTGCCGGCTGCCACAGGCCGCAAATAGGGGAGCGAGGCATCGCCCGCATCGGCGCGCGTTCCCGCCAAGCCGTCGAAACCTGTTGGCTGCGTCCCGTTCACGCCGTCTCGCCGATGATCTTGCTTGCCGGCGCGGTTTCAAACCCATGCATCCGCAAGGCCCATTGATAGCCAACCAGCGCACCCTTGATGCGCGGCAGGAACCAGAACATCAGTGCCAGAGTCAGAACCGGCCAGACGGCAATATGAATCCAGATCGGCAGGGCATCATTATGCTGCTCGACCCAAAGCATCATCGCGCCGATAATATGGGCGACAATGAAAATGGTGAAATAGGGCGGTGCATCATCGGCGCGGTGATGGTGCAATTCCTCGCCGCAGGCCGTGCAATTTGCATTGACCTTCAGATAGGAGCCGAACATGCGCCCTTGTGCGCAGGCAGGGCAGCGGCAGGCAAAGCCTGTCTTGAGCGCGGGCCACCATTCACGCGGGGCATTTTCGGTTTTTTCCGGAGCAGACATGAATGCACCCTTTTTAACGCCGACGTCCCGGAACAGATGAAGGCTTTTGCTGCTTTTTGCGAGAGGACTTGGTGTCGCGCCCGGCTTTATTCTTGCGCGTCAATCCCAGCGATTTGGCTCTTTTACCATCGCTGAGCATTTCGAAACGCAGCGCTCCGGCAAAGGGCGCGGCCTCAACCAGTTTCACTTCGACAATATCCCCAATGCGGAAGGTCTCGCCCGTCCGGCTGCCAATCAGCGCATGCATGCTTTCTTCGTAGCGGAAATAATCTGCACCCAATGTGGCGGCGGGAATAAAACCGTCAGCCCCTGTCTCGGCCAGTTTGACGAAGAGGCCTACTTTGGTGACGCCTGAAATGCGCCCTTGGAAGGATGCGCCGATTTGTTGCGATAGCCAGCCGGCGATGAGCCGGTCGATTGTGTCGCGCTCAGCCGCCATGGCGCGGCGCTCAGCAGCAGAAATGCGCGCGGCAGTTTCTGCCAATTCGCCGCGTTCCATATCGGGCAGGCCATCTGGCCCCAGTTTCAGCGCGCGGATCAGCGCGCGATGGACGATGAGATCGGCATAGCGGCGAATGGGCGATGTGAAATGCGCGTAGCGGCGCAGATTGAGGCCGAAATGTCCGTAATTGTCGGAGACATATTCGGCCTGCGCCTGCGTGCGCAAAACGACTTCATTCACGGCATGTTCGTGATCGCTGCCTTTCACGCGTGAAAGAATCTCGTTGAATTGCTGCGGTCGCAGCACTTGGCCCTTGGCGAGTTTGACGCCGATACTGGCCAGAAATTCCGACAGGGCATTGAGCTTTTCAGCCGATGGCTCGTCATGGGCGCGATAGATGAGATCCTGGCTGTGCTGTTCCAATGTCTCGGCTGCAGCGACATTGGCGAGGATCATGAATTCCTCGATCAGCCGATGCGCTTCAAGCCGCTCGGGCACGATGACGCGGTCGACCGTGCCGTCGGCTTTCAGCAGGATCTTGCGCTCGGGCAAGTCGAGATCGAGCGGGGCGCGTTTGTCGCGGGCTTTCTTGGCGGTCTCATAGGCAGCCCAAAGAGGCTTGAGAACAGGTTCAAGAAGCGGGCGGGTGATGTCATCGGGGCGCCCATCGATGGCGGCCTGTGCCTGTTGGTAGGCGAGTTTGGCCGCAGAGCGCATCATCACGCGGTGAAATGTATGGCGCTTTTTTTGTCCATGGACATCGAGCACCATGCGCACGGCCATGGCGGGTCGGTCTTCGAGCGGACGCAAAGAACACAGATCATTCGAGATGCGTTCGGGCAGCATTGGCACGACGCGATCGGGGAAATAAACCGAATTGCCGCGCTCGAGCGCCTCGCGATCGAGTGGGCGACCGGGGCGCACATAAGCGGCGACATCGGCGATGGCGACGGTGACAATATGCCCGCCTTCATTGTCAGGATCGTCATCGGGCCGCGCATGGACGGCGTCATCGTGATCTTTTGCATCTGCCGGATCGATGGTGACAAGTGCCAGATCGCGCCAGTTCTCGCGATGATCCATCGTCGTAGGCTTGGCGCTGTCTGCCTCTGCCAGCGTTTCGGGGCTAAACACATTTGGAATTTGATGCGCGTGAATGGCGATCAGGCTGACCGCTTTCTCGCTCGTCATTGAGCCAAGCCGTTGCTTGACGCGCGCAGCCGGCAGGCCGAAACGGCCCTCGCGCATGATCTCGACAGCAACAAGATCGCCATCGCTGGCATCGCGTTCCGCCCCTGCCGGGACGACGAGTTCGCGGCTGGCATTTTTCTTCTCAACCGGCAGCAATCGTCCGCCACCGCCAGGCAAGGCGCGATAAATGCCGAGCACCTGCATTTTTGCGCGCGACATGAGCTTGATGACGCGCGCCAGATAGACGGGCTTGTGTTCGTCGCCCTCATCCGACAATTCGGTCCGCAGAAGTGCGCGGTCGCCAATGCCGGCGGCAGCCTGTCCGGGCTTTTGCTTGCGCGGTGTCCGGATGATGATTTTGGGCGGCGTGCCTTGGTCCTCATCCCATTCGACGGGCACAGCGAGCAATTCGCCATCGCGATCGCGTGCGCGAATGTCAGCGAGAAGCACGGTCGGCAGCATGCCGGTTTTATGCAGATGCTTGCCGCGACGCTCGACCTCGCCGCCTTCTTCCATTTCTCTCAACAGTGCTTTGAGCCCGATCTTGTCGGCGCCGCGAAGACCGAAAGCACGCGCAATCTCGCGCTTGCCGATTTTGAGATTGCGATCGCCGGCAGCCTCGCGCTCACGGACAATGAAGGCGAGAATCTCGGCCTTGGAGGGCAGGGGAGCGCGGTCGGGAGGGGCAGTGCGGGATTGGTTTTTCGGCACGTTGGTCCCGGTGCTTGGGATTCTGTCAGAGCCTGTTTAGCACAACATCACGAAAACATGTCTGCGTGTTCGCCCTTCCCCCGCGCTGGCGGGAGAGGGGCGCGCACACAGATCAGGCTTTCTTCTTGGCGGCCGCCTTTTTCTTGGCCGGCGCTTTCTTCTTGGCTGCTGCTTTCTTGGCAGGGGCCTTTTTCGCCGGAGCCTTTTTCTTGGCTGGCGCTTTCTTGGCGGCTCTGCGCGCAGCGCCGGGGCCTTCCTTTTCGGCGATCAGCGCCAATGCGTCTTCGAGCGTAATGTCATCGGGCGAGGTGTTTTTTGAAATGGTGGCGTTGACCTTGCCCCAATTTACATAAGGCCCGTAGCGGCCCGCGCGCACTGTGACTGCGCCGCCTTCGGGATGCTGGCCGAGCATTTTGCCGGAGCCGTCGCCTTCGCCATTCTGCTTTTTTGCGATCAGCTCCACGGCCTGTTCGAGCGTGAAGCTTTCGGGATCGGTCCCCTTGGGAATGGTCGCATTGATCTTGTTCCAGGTGACATAAGGCCCGAAACGTCCCGATTTGATCGCAATCGCGCCGCCCTTGGGGTGATCGCCAAGCGCCTTCGACGAGCCGCCAAAGCGCGAGCCGCCGCCGCCTGCTTCCTTGGTGAGAATGAGATCGATGGCGCGATTGGCGCCGATCGACAAAACGTCATCGTCACGGCTGAGATTGGCGTAGGTCTTGGCATGTTGCACATAAGAACCATAGCGCCCGATGCCGGCCAGAATGGGATCGCCGCTATTGGGATGTTTCGCCACTTCGCGCGGAAGCGACAAAAGCGCCAATGCCTTTTCAATATCGACATCGCTGGCGTTCAGCCCTTTGGGCAGCGACGAGCGTTTCGGCTTGTCGCCTTCGCCCAGCTGCACATAAGTGCCGAAGCGACCGTCGCGGATGGTCACTTCTTCCTCAGTCGCGGGATCGACGCCCAGCACTTTGACGCCCGGCCTCCCGCTTGCATCGCCATCATCGCCCGGTGTGATCGTGCGCGTGAATTTGCATTCGGGATAATTCGAGCAGCCGACGAAAGCGCCATATTTTGACATTTTCAGCGACAGCTGTCCGGCTGCGCATGACGGGCAGGCGCGCGGGTTTGAACCGTCGCCCTTGTCGGGGAAAATATGAGGCGCAAGCAGATCGTTGAGGGAATCGAGAACCTGCGTCGTTCGCAGATCTTTCGTGCCGGCCAGCGCCGTCGAAAATTCCTTCCAGAAATCGCGCAGCAATTGCTTGTAATCGGCGTCGTGGTTCGAGACCTTGTCGAGCTTTTCTTCAAGCTCGGCCGTGAAGTCATATTCCACATAGCGCGTGAAGAAGCTTTCCAGAAAGGCGACGACAATGCGTCCCTTATCCTCTGGAATCAGGCGCTTCTTGTCGATGCGCACATATTCGCGGTCGCGCAGAACGGCGAGCGTGGAGGCATAGGTGGAAGGCCGGCCAATGCCAAGCTCTTCCATGCGCTTGACCAAAGTCGCCTCGGTGAAACGCGGTGGCGGCTCGGTGAAATGCTGGTTCGCCTCGATCCGCTCCTTGCTCACCCGGTCGCCTTGCGACATGGGCGGCAGGCGATTGGAATCTTCATCGTCCTCGTCGTCCCGGCCTTCCTGATAGAGTTTCAGAAAGCCGTCGAAACGCACGACCTGTCCGGTGGCGCGCAGATCGATCTGCTTATAGGCACCGCCATTCACAAGGGCTGCAATATCGACACTGGTCCGCTCAAGCTCGGAGGATTCCATCTGGCTGGCAATGGTGCGCGTCCAGATCAGATCGTAGAGGCGCGCCTGTTCGATATTTTCGGCCTGACGATTGAAGTCGCGCGGCAGGCGGGAAAGATCGGTCGGGCGCACGGCCTCATGGGCTTCCTGCGCATTTTTCGCCTTGGTCGAATATTTGCGCGGCACGCCGGGCAGATATTTGCCGCCATATTCGGATTCGATCACACGGCGTGCACCCGCAATGGCTTCGGGCGCCATATCGACGCCGTCCGTGCGCATATAAGTAATGACGCCATCTTCATAGAGACGCTGCGCGATCTGCATGGTGCGTGCAGGTGCAAAGCCGAGCTTGCGTGAGGCTTCCTGCTGCAGCGTCGATGTCGTGAAGGGCGGATAGGGGTGGCGCTTGGCGGGTTTGGATTCCACCGATGCAATGTTGAAGGTCGCAGCCTCCAGCGCCGTGCGAAAAGCTTCTGCTTCCGCGCCCGTGCCGACATCGAGGCGATTGATCTTCTTGCCATCGGCGCCGACAAGCCGGGCTGTGAAGGGCGCGCCGTCTTTGGTTTTCAAAAAGGCGTTGAGCGACCAATATTCGCGCGGCCGGAATTTTTCGATTTCGAGTTCGCGTTCGCATACGAGGCGCAGGGCAACCGATTGCACGCGCCCGGCCGAGCGGGCGCCGGGCAATTTGCGCCACAAAACGGGGGAGAGGTTGAAGCCGACGAGATAATCGAGCGCGCGGCGGGCGAGATAGGCCTCAACCAGCGCCGTGTCGATCTCGCGCGGGTTCTTCATCGCCTCGAGAATGGCTGATTTGGTAATGGCGTTGAAAACGACGCGCTGGACCGGCTTTTCCTTCAGCACGCGCTTGTTCTTGAGAACTTCAAGCACATGCCAGGAAATGGCCTCGCCCTCGCGGTCCGGATCGGTCGCGAGGATGACGCGATCGGCATCCTTCACCGCTGCGGCAATGTCCGACAGGCGCTTGGCAGCCTTGGCATCGACCTCCCAGAGCATGGCGAAATCGGCCTCCGGATCGACCGATCCATCCTTGGCTGGCAGGTCGCGGACATGGCCGAACGAGGCGTAAACCTCGTAACCGGTGCCGAGATATTTGTTGATCGTCTTGGCCTTGGCAGGCGACTCGACGATGACGACATCCATGGAAATATCCTGAATTTCAGTGACTTGGCCCTGAAAACCAGAGCCGTGCGGCCGGCCCCGGAAGGGTTCCGGGGGGCTGGCTTGAGGTGCGAACCATGGTGGAGGCCCCCCCGGCTTGTCAAATGCGGGGGGTGGAGCTTTGGTCTCAACCCCTGTGCTGGGGCAGGCTCCAGTCAAAATAAATGGCCGCTCCGCGCAGGGCGAGGCAGGCGACAAAACCACTGACGAAGGCAATGTCCTGGGGCACCGACAGGCCGATCAGGCCAACATAGGCCAAGGCCCCGAACAAAGCGGCTGTGATGTAGATTTCCTTGCTGAAGATGATCGGGCTCTCGCCGCCCAGCACATCGCGGATGATGCCGCCGAATGTTGCCGTGACCATGCCCATGGCGACTGCAGCAACCGGGCCGGCGCCTGCTGAAAGGGCGCGCTCTGCCCCCGTGACGCAGAAAAGGGCGAGGCCAATGGCATCGAACCAGATGAGGAAGCCCGCATCGCGAATGCGGCGCGAGAAAAAGACAACGACGCCCATGGCTACGCAAACAAGCAGATATTCGGGCTGGCGGATCCAGAAGACCGGCGTGATCCCCAGCAGCAGATCACGGATCGTACCACCGCCAATCCCCGTAACCGTCGCCAGCATGGCAAATCCGACAATGTCCATTTTCTTATGTGCGGCCACGATTCCGCCGGTCGCGGCGAAGACGGCAAGGCCGCACCAGCTGAGAATATTGATGCCCGTTTCAAGCATGATTCGATCCGATAAGAGGCAGCCTCGCTGTAAAGAGCGGGCGCTGCTGTCGCAAGCTTGAGACGAGCGCGCTGGCTTTGACGCGCACGGCGATTGGTCTATGCAGTATGAAAGACACGGGAATGAAATGACTGAATCGCCAAGCCAAGCTTTCGAGCGCTTCTTCCCCCACTGGCTGCGAACCTTTGTTCGCGCGCGGGAAACCGGGCTTGTTGTGATTGCTCTGGCAACGGGTGCCCTGTCGGGTGTGCTCGTCGGCCTGATCGCCAATGGCGCGCAATGGGCGCATGAGTTTTTCTTCCTGTTGCCGCTCGATCAATATTTGTCAGCGAGCGACAAGGTGGATGCCTGGCGCGCGCTGAGCGTGCCTGTGGCAGGCGGTCTTGTGCTGGCGGGCCTCGTTTATTTTGTCGGCAATCGCCTCAAGTCGCGCATGGCCGATGCCATCGAGGCCAATGCTTTGCACGGCGGGCGGCTCAGCATTGGGGGCTCTCTTTATATTACGGCCCAGACGTTCATCTCCAATGCCTGTGGCGCGTCTGTGGGGCTGGAGGCCGCCTATACGCAAATCTGCGCCGCCGTCTCTTCCTTTTTCGGACGCGGACTCGCCGCGCGCCGTTCCGATATGCGCCTGTTGGTGGCCTGCGGTGCGGCGGGCGCGATTTCAGCTGCTTTCGGTGCGCCCTTGGCGGGCGCCTTTTATGCGTTCGAAGTGGTGCTTGGCGCCTATACGGTTGCGTCGCTCGTGCCAGTCGTGGCGAGCGCGATTGTCGCCAATCTTGTCGCAAGCCGCATTACTTTTCGCCATGATCCTTTGCCTGCCATTGCTGAATTCAATGCAGCGACGGGCGAATTTTTCGTTCATGTTTTCATTCTCGGCGTGCTCTGCGCCTTTGCCTCAATCTTGCTGATGCAGGGCGTGGCCGTGGCCGAGCGCATGTTCGGCCACAAACGCCTGCCTATGTTTTTGCGCCCGGCGCTGGGCGGTTTGATTGTCGGTGTTTTCGCGCTCTTCACGCCGCAGGTTCTGGCCGCCGGACATGGCGCTTTTTATCTCAATCTCACAACATCCGTACCGCTTGGCATGCTGGCCGCCGTCATCGTGTTAAAAGCGCTGGCTTCGGCTGTTTCGTTGGGGGCGGGCTTTCGCGGCGGCCTGTTTTTCGCCGCTCTTCTTTTGGGTGGATTGATCGGCCGGCTTTATGCCGATGCGCTCACGCTCTATACGCCCTTTGCCTTTCCTGCTGCTCTGGCGGCAATCGCCGGCATGGCGGCTTTCGGCACGGGCGTGCTCGGTGCGCCCGTGACAATGACGGTTCTGGCGCTTGAGACGACGGGCGATTTTTCCGTCACGGCGGCAGCACTGGCTGCCTGCGCCGTGTCGGCACTGATCGTGCGCGAGACCTTCGGCTATTCCTTCGCCACCTGGCGTTTCCATCTGCGGGGCGAGACGATCCGCGGGCCCCATGATGTCGGCTGGCTCCGCCAGCTGAATGTTGCAAGATTGATGCGCACGGATGTGCGCACCCTGCCGGGCGACACGACAATTGCAGCGGCGCGCGATATGTTTCCGCTGGGCATGGCGCGCGAAATGGTCGTGATCGACGGGCAGGGCCGCTATGCGGGCTTGCTGCTCGGCGCCGATCTGCATGCGGCCCCGGCCCACAGCGCCGAGGAGCCCGTTCTGTCTCTGGCCTCCCATCGCGGGGCTTGGCTTTTGCCGGGCATGACCATCCGCGAGGCCATCGATTCTTTTGAGACGAACGAGGCCGATGTGCTGGCCGTGGTGGACGAGGGGGAGGGCCGCCAGCTTCTGGGTCTGGTGAGCGAAGCCTATGCCCTGCGCCGATATGGTGAGGAACTGGAGCGGCGGAACCGGGAATTTGCGCGCTAAGGTCGGCTCGGCGCTTGCGCCCCCCACGCCTTACACCCTATAGAACCTTCTCATGTCTCAGACGCCCTCGCCGTATTCCTTCCCGCACCGGCATTTGCTCGGCATCCAGGGTCTTTCCCGTCCCCAGATCGAATATTTGCTCGATATGGCCGATGAGGCGGTGAACGTTTCCCGTCAGGTCGAGAAAAAGCGCACCGTCCTGTCCGGGCGCACGCAGATCAATCTGTTCTTCGAAGCCTCGACGCGCACGCAATCCTCCTTCGAGCTGGCCGGCAAGAGGCTGGGCGCCGATGTGATGAATATGGCGGTCGCCAATTCGAGCGTGAAAAAGGGCGAGACGCTGATCGACACGGCCGTGACGCTCAATGCCATGCGCCCCGATCTCATTATTGTGCGTCATCATTGTTCGGGCGCAGTCGAGCTTTTGGCGAAAAAAGTGACCTGTTCCGTCATCAATGCGGGCGACGGGTCGCATGAACATCCGACACAGGCGCTTCTCGATGCGCTGACCATCCGCCGCAACAAGGGCCGGATCGACGGGCTGACAATTGCCATTTGCGGCGATGTCGCCCATTCGCGCGTGGCGCGTTCCAACATGATCTGCCTGACACAGCTTGGCGCACGCGTGCGTGTGGTGGCGCCATCCACGCTCTTGCCGGCGGGGATCGAGCGTATGGGCGTCGAAGTGCATCGGGATTTCCTCAAAGGCATTGCAGGCGCCGATATCGTCATGATGCTGCGCTTGCAGCGTGAGCGCATGGATGGCGCTTATGTGCCCTCATTGAAAGAATATGCGCGCTTCCACGGGCTCAATGAGGACAAGCTTCTGGCGGCAGCGCCAGAGGCGCTCGTCATGCATCCCGGTCCGATCAATCGTGGCGTCGAGATCGACAGCGCGGTGGCCGATGGTCCACGTTCGCTGATCAATGAACAGGTTGAAATGGGCGTCGCCGTGCGCATGGCCGTGCTCGAAGCGCTTGCCAGGAACCTGCCCAATGCGTGAGACCGACATGCCCAAAATCGCACTGGTCAATGCGCAGCTGATCGACCCTGAAAAGGGAACGCAGACCCATGGCGGCGTGATCGTCGAAAACGGGATCATCGCCGATTTCGGTGCGCAGGTGACGCGCGCCAATGCGGGCTCGGATACGCAAGTGATCGATTGCGCCGGCGATATTGTCTCGCCGGGCCTGATCGACATGCGTGTCTTTGTCGGCGAGCCGGGCGTTGAGCGGCGCGAGACGATTGCAGCCGCCTCGAAAGCAGCAGCAGCCGGCGGTATCACAACAATCTGCGTGACGCCCGATACCAATCCCCCGCTCGACAATACTGCGGTGATCGATTTCCTGCAGCGTCGTGCGCGCGACCATGCGCAAGTGCGTTTTCTGGCTGTGGCAGCACTCACCAAAGGTCTGCAGGGCCGCGAGATTGCCGAAATGGGTCTGCTCGGTCAGGCTGGCGCCATTGCTTTCGGCAATGCGCGGCATTCGGTGCGCGATGCGCAGGTCATGCGCCGTGCTCTCGCCTATTCCACCGATTTCGATGCGCTCGTCATGCATGTCGCCCAAGATGCCGATCTTGTTGCGGCCGGCGTGATGAATGACGGGGAATTTGCCAGCCGGCTCGGCCTGATGGGCATTCCGCGCGAGGCAGAAGTTGTCGTGATCGACCGCGATCTGCGTCTGGTTGCCATGAGCGGTGCGCGCTATCATGCCGAACTCGTCTCGACCACTTTGTCGGTCGATGCGATCAGTGCGGCCAAGGCAGCCGGTCATCGCGTCACATGCGGCGTGTCGATCAATCATCTGACCTTGAATGAAGGCGACATTGGCGATTACCGCACTTTCCTGAAACTCATGCCGCCCCTGCGCCATGAGAGCGAGCGTGTCGCACTGGTCGAGGCTCTGGCTGCGGGCAAGATCGATGTCATCGTCTCCGATCATTGCGGACAGGATGTCGAGGCCAAGCGAGTGCCTTTTGCCGAGGCGGAGCCGGGTGCTGTTGGCCTTGAAACCATGCTTGCGGCAGGTCTTCGCCTCGTTCACGCGGGGCAGATCAGCCTGCCGGTTCTCATCCGCGCCATGACATCGCGTCCGGCTGACATTCTCCGGCTGCCGCAGGGACGCCTTGCCAAGGGCGCGCCGGCCGATCTCATCCGCTTCGATCCCGATGAGCCTTTCCTGGTCGATCCCGCCAAATTGCATTCGCGCTGCAGGAACACGCCCTTCGATGAGGCGCGTTTGCAGGGCGTGGTGAAAATGACCATGGTTGCCGGGCGTCAGGTGCATTCATGATCGAGAAAATGATCGCCTTCGGTTTCGGCTATCTGCTCGGCTCAATTCCCTTCGGATTGATCCTGACCAAGATTGCGGGACTGGGCGATGTGCGCGCCATCGGCTCGGGCAATATCGGCGCCACAAATGTCCTGCGCACCGGGCGGAAGGATATTGCGGCGGCAACTTTGCTGCTTGATGCTGCCAAGGGAACTGTGGCGGTTTTGATTGCGGCGCAATTTTCTGCCGAGGCTGCCATTCTCGCAGCACTCGGCTCTTTCATCGGCCATTTGCATCCCGTCTGGCTGAAATTCAAAGGCGGCAAGGGCGTTGCGACATTCATCGGCTGTCTGATCGGACTTCATTGGCCGAGCGCCCTCATCTTTGCCGGCGTCTGGCTGGCAACGGCCTATGTGACGAAATATTCCTCCGCCGGCGCTTTGGTGGCGAGCCTCGCAAGCCCTGTGGCGCTGCTTTTGTTCGACCGGCGCGATCAGGCTGAGCTTTTTCTGGCGCTCGCCATCCTGCTCTGGTTTCGGCATGTGGAAAATATCCGCCGCCTTCTCAACGGGACAGAGGGACGGATCGGCCAGAAGGGCACTCCAAAGGCCTGATCGGCCCCAATTGCCGTTACGGCAGTTCCGGTCCAATATGCCGGTGTTGATTTTCTTTTTTCAGCCCGGCTTTTTTCATGAGACTTTCCGACGCCCAGCGGCTTGATTGGCTGCGCCTCATCCGTAGCGAAAACATCGGCCCGCGCACATTCCGAACGCTCGTCAATCGCTATGGCGGCGCCGGCGCTGCGCTGGAGGCCTTGCCGGATCTGATGCGCAGGGGTGGTCGCCAGATCAAAATTGCCACACGCGAATCCTGCGAGCGCGAATTGGAGGTGATCAATCGTTTCGGTGCGCGCCTTGTCTGCCTTGGCGAGGATGATTTTCCCCTGAGCCTGCGGGCCATAGATGCACCGCCACCGGTTTTATGCGTGCTTGGCGATACGCGTTTTTTTGCACAGGCCAGCGTTGCCATTGTCGGCTCGCGCAATGCTTCTGCCGCCGGCCTTGCCTTTACCGCGCGCATGTCGGCGGAATTGGGTGCGCAGGATTTTGTGATTGTGTCGGGTCTTGCACGCGGCATTGATGCGGCCGCCCATCGTGCCGCTTTGCGCAATGGAACCATTGCCGTGCTGGCAGGCGGTCTCGACCGGATCTATCCCGCAGAACATGAAGGCCTGGCGCAGGAGATTGCGCAAAATGGCGTGCTGGTGAGTGAAATGCCGCTCGGCTGGGAAGCGCATGGCCGCGATTTCCCGCGCCGCAATCGGATTGTCTCCGGCCTTTCGCTCGGCACAATCGTGATTGAAGCAGCGCGCCGTTCAGGCTCGCTGATCACAGCGCGTTTTGCTGCCGAACAGGGAAGGGAGGTTTTTGCAGTTCCCGGTTCGCCGCTCGATCCGCGTGCGGAGGGCGCCAACGATCTTTTGCGTCAGGGTGCAACATTGTGCACATCGAGCGCCGATGTGACCGAGGCGCTCGCACCGATCCTGCGCGATGGATTGCCCCAGCCCGGCGGCCTGTTTGAAAATATCGCAGAAAGCCAGGTTGCCGAGCCGCTCTGGGATGAGCTCGATCTTTTTGGCGAGCCTGCGCCAACAACCAATGCGGGACATGAAATGGATGAGGATCCAGCACCACCGCTGCATCCTGAAGACAGATCTCCCGGCCGGCGCATCGCGCGTGAGGATGATAGCGATGTTGCAAAGCGCATTGCTGCGCTGCTCGGCCCATCGCCGGTTCCCGTCGATGATCTGGCGCGCCTGAGCGGCGCATCCATTGCGCAGCTGCGCGCCATTCTCCTCGATCTCGAATTGCAAGGTCGCATCGAGCGGCACGGCGGCAATCTTGTTTCGCTTGTCGCCGGCTCAGCTCATTCGGATTGATAGGGCGCCTGCAGCGAAGCGCGTATGCCACCGGGCGGCGGCTCCTTGGCTGCATGCTCGGCTTCATTGCGCGCCATGAGCAGAAAATAGCCCACCAGTTCCAGATCGAGCGTATTGGCGAGCCGCTCCAATTCGAGCGTCATATTCTGAATGTAACGCAAAGCTTCTGCACGCGGCGTCGAAACCTCGGCAATTGTTTCTTCCCGAGCAGGCGGCAGCAGGCGCGTGACATTTCCTTCCTCAGGAACAGCGCGTCTGCTCATGGGTTTCGCCTCATGGTTTCGTCTCATGGGTTGCGTCTCATGGGTTTCGTCGCTTGCTTTGGGGCATTTGTTAACTGAAAGCTAGCACAACCGCGCATGTGTTCCAGTGCGAAAAACATCGAATACGGTTTTATTTTTCATACCTGACAACCTGCCGTTGCGTCATCCTCCGCAACGGAACTTCCACGACGGCGCTGAATTTTACCGCACGCCCGATGGAGGTTTTCACATGATCTGCTCAGCACCGGAAAAATCGGATTGGCGATTGGAGCCACTTTATTGTGCTTCTCGATCGTGCCTGCGAGTGCAGCACCGACGGGCATTGCGCCTGCCAAAATTGTCGCGCTCGATTCCCCCTTGATCGATGTTCAATATCGCGGCCACGCCGGCCAAGGTGCACGGCATGTCACTGTGACGCGTCATTCGGGCAGCCGCAGCACTTATCGTGGCGGCCATTATTATCGTCATGGAAATTATCACAACGATTTCTGGCCGGCTGCTGCAGCGCTGGGATTATTTGGCGGCATTGTCGGCGCAATTGCTGCGAGCAGCTATGATGATGATCCCTATTATGGCTATACTTATCCGGTGAGTTACGGTTACGGCTATCCGGTCAATTATGGTTATGACTGGGGCTATCCCTATGATTACTCTTATGCCCAGCCGGTTTATTATGGTGGCTATTATGGGGGTTATCGTCCGCGTGCGCGCGTTGTGAACCGCTATGCTTATACGAATGCCCGTTACGTGCATCGCGCAGCTTATGCGGGGCATCGGCAATTTGTGACCCGCGCGGGCGTCGCCGGTCCGCGCGCAGGTGTCATTAATCGAGGTGTTGTCAATCGTGGTGTTGTCAATCGTGGCGCCGTCCATCGCTGACGCAGAGACGGACCAGAAAAGATCAGAACCCTTCGTCTTCGGATGAAGGGTTTTTTTCTTGCGCCATGCGCGCCATGCGGTCGAGTGCGCCTTGCAGAATATAAGCAGCCGCCATGCGATCGACGACTTCAGCGCGTTTGGCGCGCGAGGCATCCTGTTCGATCAGGGAGCGGGTCACGGCTGCGGTTGACAGGCGCTCATCCCAATAGGCGACCGGCAGCGAGATGAAATTCGTCAGATTGCGAACGAAAGCACGCGTGGCTTGAACGCGCGGTCCCTCGCTTCCGTCCATATTGAGCGGCAGGCCGATGACGAGTGCGTGAACCTCATGCTTTTTGGCGAGCTCGGTCAGGCGCGCGACATCCTGCGAATATTTCACCCGGCGGATGGTCTCGAGCGGGCCGGCAAATCGGCGCTCCACATCCGAGACAGCAATGCCAATGGTTTTTGTGCCGAGATCGAGTCCAAGCAGCCGGCCTTGTCGGGGCAGGCGGTCGAGCAGGGTTTGCAGATCGAGGACTTCAGTGGGCATGCTTTCGCCTAGCACGCCCGGGCGTGCGCGCAAACAAGCCCTTGCTCCTTGGCGCGCAGCCACTAAGTTTCGGCTCCGGGAAACAAGGAGCGCGCGCCCCATGAAACTCACCTGGCTCAGTCATTCCGCTTTTCATCTGGAGATCGGCTCGTCCATTGTCCTGATCGATCCGTTCCTGTCGGGCAATCCGGCCTTCACGGGCGATATCGACCAAGCGACCAAGGGCGCGACCCATATCGTCCTCACCCATGGCCATGACGACCATATCGGCGACAGCGCGGCCATTGCGCAAAAGAGCGGCGCGCAGGTGATCTCCAATTATGAGATCTGCATGTATCTGGCCGGGCAGGGTGTGCAGAATATCAATCCCGGCAATACGGGCGGCACGGTCGATTGCGGCGGGTTCACGGTGAGCTTCACGCAGGCCCTGCATTCATCCGGCACGGTGAAGGATGGCCAATCCATCTATCTGGGCAATCCGATGGGCATCGTCATCAAGGCGCCGGGCGAGAAGACGCTTTATCATATGGGCGACACCGATATTTTCGGCGATATGGCGCTGATCGACGAGATCCATGCGCCGAAAATCGGCCTTGTGCCGATTGGCGACCGTTTCACCATGGGGCCGCAGACCGCCGCGCTTGCCGTCAGGCGCTATTTTCATTTCGACACGGTCGTGCCCATGCATTTCGGCACATTTCCGTTGCTCACAGGCAAGGCGCCCGATTTCGCGGCCGCTCTTCAGGGCTCGCCCACCAAGGTTCATGTGCCGTCATTCGGCGTGGCCATGGAATTTTGATGGCCAGCCCGGTCGGGGCGGCCTTTGGCGGCCCCGTTTGCCTCTGCAAAGGCCCCGGTGCTATAGGGCAGCCCTGTCTCTAAACCCTCCGGAGCGACCATGTCCGTCGACCAGGCCACTGTCCGCCGCATCGCGCATCTCGCGCGCATCGCCGTGCGCGAAGAAGAGGTGGCGCATCTTCAGCAGGAGCTCAACGCCATTCTCGCTTTCGTCGAGGAATTGAATGCGATCGATGTCGCAGGCGTCGAGCCCATGACATCCGTCATTCCCATGCGCCTGCCCTTGCGCGTCGATGAAGTGACCGATCAGGCCGGCCCCGAAAAAATCACGCAAAATGCGCCGGGTGCCGAGGATCACTTCTTCACCGTTCCGAAAGTGGTCGAATAAAATGACCGATCTGACCAAACTCACGCTCGCTGAAGCCCGCGACGCCGTCGCCTCCCGCAAAATCTCCTCCGTCGAACTGACGAGCGCTCATCTGGGCGCGATGGAAAAAGCGCGCGACCTGAACGCTTTTGTTGTCGAGACGCCGGAGAAAGCGCTCGCCATGGCCAAGGCTGCCGATGCACGCGTTGCATCGGGCACGGCTGGCCCGCTGGAAGGTCTGCCGCTGGCCATCAAGGATCTCTATGCGACAGAGGGCGTGCATATGCAGGCCTGTTCGCACATTCTCGATGGTTTCAAGCCGCCTTACGAATCCACTGTCACGAGCCAATTGTGGCGCGATGGTGCGGTCATGCTCGGCAAGCTCAACATGGATGAATTCGCCATGGGCTCGTCGAACGAGACATCTTATTACGGGCCTGTGGCCTCGCCCTGGCTGCCGCCCGATTGGGATGAGCAGAAGGGTCGCGCCGCATTGAAGGGCGACAAGAAGGGCCTGCTTGTGCCCGGTGGCTCATCGGGCGGCTCAGCCTCGGCCGTTGCCGCACATCTGTGTCTGGGCGCAACCGCAACCGATACAGGCGGGTCGATCCGTCAGCCGGCAGCTTTCACCGGCACGGTCGGCATCAAGCCGACCTATGGGCGCTGCTCGCGCTGGGGCGTTGCGGCTTTCGCATCTTCGCTCGATCAGGCCGGTCCGATTGCGCGCAATGTGCGCGATTGCGCCATTATGATGCGCTCCATGGCCGGTTACGATCCCAAGGATTCCACCAGCGTGAATGCGCCCGTGCCCGATTACGAGGCTGCGGTGGGTGCCTCCATCAAGGGCAAGAAGATCGGCATTCCGAAAGAATATCGCATCGAGGGAATGCCCGCCGAGATCGAGGCTCTCTGGCAGAAAGGGATCGAATGGCTGCGCGCGGCAGGCGCGGAGATCGTCGATATTTCGCTGCCCTATACCAAGACCGCGCTGCCCGCTTATTACATTGTCGCTCCCGCCGAGGCCTCGTCCAATCTCGCCCGCTATGACGGCGTGCGCTATGGCCTGCGGGTTCCGGGCAAAGACATCCAGTCCATGTATGAGAATACGCGGGCCGAGGGTTTTGGGCGCGAAGTGTGCCGGCGCATCATGATCGGCACTTATGTTCTCTCGGCCGGCTATTACGATGCCTATTATGTGCGCGCGCAGAAAATCCGGACGCTGATCAAGCGGGATTTCGAAAACGCCTATCAGGCCGGCATCGACGCCATATTGACGCCGGCCACGCCCTCTGCCGCCTTCGGCATCGGCGAAAAGGGATCGGCCGACCCTGTCGAAATGTATCTCAACGACGTTTTCACCGTGACTGTGAACATGGCCGGACTGCCGGGCCTTGCTGTGCCGGGTGGCCTGTCCTCACAAGGGCTGCCGCTCGGTCTGCAATTGATCGGCCGCCCGTTCGATGAAGAGACTTTGTTCTCTGTCGCCGAGGTCATTGAGCAATCGGCCGGGCGGATCGATCTGCCGAAGGCCTGGTGGGCGTAACGCGCGCCGTTCTCGCCCACACGCCTTATTATATCATGTGAGTGGCTGCCATTGCCGCCAAACCGGGGTTCATCATGAACACTCATGCCAAACCGTCAAAGCTGATCAAGGGTGCGACCGGCGACTGGGAAGTGGTCGTCGGCATGGAAATCCATGCGCAGGTGACATCGAATTCGAAGCTCTTCTCGGGCGCCTCGACAGCTTTCGGCAGCGAGCAGAACAGCCATGTGTCGCTGGTCGATGCGGCCATGCCGGGCATGCTGCCGGTGATCAACGAGGAATGCGTGAAGCAGGCGATCCGCACAGGCCTCGGCCTGAAGGCGCAGATCAATCTCTACTCGGTCTTCGACCGCAAGAATTACTTTTATCCCGATCTGCCTCAGGGATATCAGATCAGCCAGTACAAGAGCCCGATCGTGGGCGAGGGCGAAGTCATCGTCGATGTGACGCCGACGGAACAGATCCGCGTCGGCATCGAGCGGCTGCATCTCGAACAGGATGCAGGCAAGTCGCTGCATGACCAATCGGCAACCGAAAGCTTTGTCGATCTCAATCGCTCGGGCGTGGCCTTGATGGAGATTGTCTCCAAGCCGGATATCCGCTCGGCCGAAGAGGCGCGCGCCTATGTCTCGAAGCTGCGCACCATCCTGCGCTATCTGGGGACATGCGACGGCAATATGGAAGAAGGCAGCCTGCGCGCCGACGTCAATGTCTCGGTGCGTCGTCCCGGCGCGCCCTTGGGCACGCGCTGCGAGATCAAGAATGTGAACTCGATCCGCTTCATCGGCCAGGCGGTCGAAACTGAAGCGCGGCGGCAGATTGCCATTCTCGAGGATGGCGGCAAGATCGATCAGGAAACGCGCCTCTTCGATCCTGCCAAGGGCGAAACCCGCGCCATGCGCTCGAAGGAAGAAGCGCATGACTACCGCTATTTCCCCGATCCAGATCTGCTGCCGCTCGAATTCGAGCAGGCTCTCGTCGATGCTCTGGCGCAAGGACTTCCCGAACTTCCTGACGACAAGCGCGCGCGCTTCATCGCCGATTATGGGCTGCCTCCCTATGATGCCGGCGTGCTTGTGATGGAGCGCGAGGCGGCGGATTATTTTGAGGATGTCGCGCGCGGACGCGATGCCAAGGGGGCAGCGAATTGGGTGATCAACGAGCTGTTCGGCCGTCTCAACAAGGAAGGCAAGACGGTTGCAACATCGCCTGTCTCGGCAAACCAGCTTGGCGCCATCGTCGATCTGATTTCATCGGGCACGATCTCCGGCAAGATCGCGAAAGACCTTTTCGAGATCGTCTGGAGTGAGGGCGGCGATCCGAATGCGATCGTCGAACAGCGCGGCATGAAGCAAGTGACCGATACGGGAGCCATCGAAAAGGCTGTCGATGAGATCATCGCCGCCAATCCTGACAAGGTCGCGCAGGCGCAGGCGAAGCCGACAATGCTCGGTTGGTTCGTCGGTCAGGTGATGAAGCAGACCGGCGGAAAGGCTAATCCGCAGGCAGTCAACGACCTGCTGAAACAGAAATTGGGGATCTGAATCGAGCGAGAATCGGATGCTCTGATTCTCCTCATTTGCGCGATTCGTTCCGGCGCCGCGGTCTCCGCGGCGCTTTTTTTTTGCTTTTCGTGAAAAAAAAATCGCTCCGCGCAAATTTTTTTTCGAGGGGTGTTTCGGCCCGCAGGGCACGCTCGTGCAGCACCCCGCACGGACAAGATGCGCTGCCCGCAGAGGCGGTGAAAAAATCGATCTCCTGCGTTTTTGGGCTTGACAAGAATCGCGGTCCGAATCAGTCCGTTTATTCTTGGTTAACATAGGCCATGTGCAAAAAGTGCCCTGAAATATGGAGTTTCTCGCAATCAGGAGCGCCTGGCGGCGTTTTTTGGCAGTCGTTGCGAGCTGTTTTTGAGGGGATTGCAAGGGTCGATTCTTGCCCTGACTGCATTGCGCTGAAGCACATGTTGCGGGCGCACGGACATGCCATTGTAGAGCGTCGGCAATGCTTCGGCGGCGATGGTCTTGGCGGCTCATTACTCGGCGTCGAGCGAGTATTTTGCTCAAGAGACACTTGCACCACTCGTTAACGTGAGTACGTTACTCACGCTCGCATGCCGGCAGCATATGATCTTTGCCGGCGGAAACATCAGAGGGGACCTTAGATGGCGAAGGCAACAACAAAGCGTAAGCCGGCAGCGAAGAAGACCGCTGCCAAGAAGGGCGCCAAGAAGGCGGTTCGCAAGACCGCTAAGAAGGCTGGCGCCAAGAAGACCGCTCGCAAGAGCGTCGCCAAGAAGGGCGCCAAGAAGGCGGTTCGCAAGACCGCTAAGAAGGCTGGCGCCAAGAAGGCCGTTCGCAAGAGCGCTGCCAAGAAGACCGTCCGCAAGGCTGCTGCCAAGAAGACCGTCCGCAAGGCTGCTGCCAAGAAGCGCGCGCCCCGCAAGGCGAAGGCTGCTGCTCCGGCTTCGGCCTAATACACTTCGATTGCTGGATGCGGCTGTCTTTCAGGCAGCCGTGTCCGCATCAGGAATTGCCGGAGCGGTGCAAATCGTCTCTGGCGTCGTTCCAGACGCCTCTCTCGTCCTTGCAGGATCGGAGAGGCGTTTTTATTTCTGGATGATGTCTGCGCCCGTCAGCCGCTTCATGCAGGCCGGGTAATATTCGCGCCAGAGCAGCGAGCCTGTCTTGCCCGCGCGTTTCATCTGCTGCCATTCCATTGCGCATTCCGTCTGGGCGCGGCGCGTCTCTTCGCGCTTGAGGCTGGATGATGCGCTGTCTTCAGCCGCGCGCGCCGGCAGGGCAGCGCTGACAAGGCAAAGAGCAGATATCGTCAGAAGGGCAAGGCGCATCGGCTCTCGACGCTGTGGGGGCATGGAACGCAAGTCTAGCACGAGCTGATCTCAAGGGCTCGCCTCACGCATCTCATGTCCACACGACACTTGCCCGATCAGCGCTTCGCTTTCGCTTCGGCTTCCGCCACTTCGATAGGCACAACGGGAGGGCTGCTGGCGTTGCGCAGGCTTTTCAGCAAGCCGAGACGCTTGGCCTCAAAATAATAGCCGCGTGAATAGAGCGAGACGGCGCGCCCCTCATTGCCACCTGAAATGAGCCAGGCATTGGCGAGATAGGGCATGGCGTAAGAAAGATTGGTGCGCGGATCGAAAAGACCAGTTGCAGTACCGCTATAGCCCATATGCCGGGCCGTCGGCAGGCTGATCTGCATGAGGCCATAATGCGCGCCCGAGCCTTTCAGGCCCGGATTGTAGCGACTTTCGCGCATGACAATACGATGGGCGAGGCGCTGGGGTATGCCGTGACGGGCTGCATATTCGGTGACGAGTGCGTGGATGGCAGCGCGTCCTGCGGGAAGATCTGGGGGCGTCTGTTCGACGATGGAGGTTTGCGCTTCATCCGCCTCGCTCTCGATCTCTTCGGCAACGGAATCGAGATTGCGCGGACGTACCGGGGGCAGGGGAACGCGGGCCGCAACAAGCTTGGGCGCAGCTGCAACAGGTGTCTCTATGTCCTGTGCCGTCTCCTCGGTCGCTGCAGCAGACAAGCGTGCCGCCTCTCGCGCCTGCGCTTTTGCATGCGCTTGTTTGAGAGCTTTCAGATCGGGCGGAAGCGGCACATAATCAGCTTGTGCGGCGATGGGCGTGAGCAGCAGGGCGAGGACCGCAATATGTGCGACCGTGCGACTGCGACCATAAAGGCGTACCATTCCATCTCCTCAGAGAACGACAGATGCGGCCATCGGGGCAGTAATCTGTCGTCTCGCGGGCGGAAAAGGCATTCACTGCCTTTGCCTTTTGGTCATGTGTGCACCCTTTCGGGTATGACCAAACTGCCCTAATGAATCATTCAGGCGACCTTGTCGGTCGCAATTGCGGCAAGAAACGGGCAAGCCCGCCATATTGTCGCGACTTGCAGATTTCGAGCTAAATCCATGCTGTACAAGAAAAAGCTTCCCGAGAAGCCCCGCCCCAAAACGGCACTCGATGCCGTGCGGCCGTACAGATGGAAAATCGGACTCACTTACGCGCTGACCTTCTTAGAGGACTTGCTGGAGCTTTCCTACCCCTGGGCGACGGGCCTTGCGATCGATGGATTGATCTCGCGCGATTTCCAATTGGCCATGCCCATTGTCATCGCCTGGGCGGCGCGCGCGGCCATTGGCTGTTTTCGCCAGATGTACGACACGCGCATCTATACGCAGGTCTACAATGATATTGTCGAGGACACGATCGTGCGCCAGCGCAAGGCCGGGATCGAGGCGACCTCGGTGGCGGCACGCTCAGCCATGTCGCGCGAATTCGTTTCTTTCTTTGAAACGGATGTCCCGGTTGTCATCACCTCGCTCATCCATATTTTCGGCTCGGCGATCATTCTGTTCTGGTACGATTTCACCATTGGCGCGATTGCGGCCCTGTTGTTCATCCCCGTCTATTTGGTCAACCGCGTCTATGTGCGCGTCTCGGCGCGGCTCAATCGCGAATTGAACGATCAGCTTGAAAAGGAAGTCGACTTTATCGAGCGCCATGATCGCCACGAGGTTCGCAGCCATTTCACGGCCGTGCGCAATTGGCGTGTGAAACTCTCGGATGCGGCTGCCTATAATTGGACAATCATCGAAGTTCTTTCGATCCTCGTTTTCGTTGCCATTCTCATGCGCACGACCGTTCTGCCCGACACCGATACCGGCGACATCTTCGCCATCCTTGTCTATGTCTGGCGGCTGATGGAGGGGCTCGATCATGTGCCGACCATCGTCCAGCAATTGATCCGATTGCGCGACATTTCGATCCGCATTGGACAGGGTGCCTCGGTCGAGGATGTCAGCGAAACGATCGAAGAGACCGAGCCCGATACAAAGCCGCTTTGATGAGTCACTGCACAGCTTTGGTTCTATTCATTAAGTCTGAACCTTAAAAAAGCTTTTTGCGTTTTCTGGAAATTGCGTCATTATTTTCAGGGGGCCTTTAAAGCGGGTCAGAATGGGTCAGAATCCAATTGCCGGCGCCAGCGAACAATCATTGCGTCCTCTGACGCAAGTTCTGGTTGGTGCACTTGAAGTCGCGCTCGATGAAATTGCCGCATTGCGCAATTTCGAAAATGGTCCTTGGGCCAATGCTCTTGAGGAAATGATCCTGCAAACGGCAGCCGGCCTCGCCGGGCGGGGTGCCGATGCGGACTCGCTTCAGGTTGCGCAATCGGCCCTGCGTGCCTGTTTTCGCCACATGCGGGCGCAATTGGATTGACATGAACTTGATTCCGTCTCGCGGCCGGTTTCATGATCTACCCATGGGGTAGGATAGTTTATGGCCGTAACGGAGGTCTCAACGATGGTGAAAGCGAACATCATCTCATTTGCTGCCGCGGTCATGGTGCTGGCTGGCGGGAATGCGGCTCTGGCGCAGAGCCGGCCCGACACGATGCGCATGAGCTGTGCAGCTTCGGCGGAATTGGTGCAGCGCAGCGGCGCCATTGTCATGAATTCCGGCCCACTTGTTTTCGACCGCTATGTCGTCAGTCAGGGTTTCTGCGCGAAAGAAGAAACCACGGTTCCGGTCTGGGTTCCGGCGGCGGACAATCGTCAGTGCTTTGTCGGTTGGATCTGCCAGCGCCAGAGCTGGGGCGCCGGCCCTCCCTGATTTCATCTTGAGACTGCCGGCGCTTCTCTTGAGCGCCGGCAAACATCCGGAGGAAACGTCATGGAAGACCCGGTCGGTCTGTGGATGTCGTTTTTCTCCGCGCCGGATGCCCAGCCTCCGGCTCTCGCGCATCTGACGGCGCTGCGCCTCGATCTTCCAACCATGCATCTGCAGGAATGGCCCCGTGCTGCCGATGGCGGCGTGCCGGTGCTGATTGTCGGTCCTTTCGCGCTGCACGATTCATCCATCGCCGATTTCGCCCATGGCCATTCGCTGGCCGCGGTTCTGGCTGAAACATGTTCAGGCCCGATTGCCCTGACCCGCTGGAAATCGGCCACGCGCGACATGGCCAATTTCGGGGTCGATCGTTATTTCAGCGATCTGAATGTCGCGATCGACGATCTTGGCGGCGCGGCCGCGCTTGTCGGCATTTGCCAGGGCGGTTGGCTGGCGGCCGCTTATGCAGCGCGTTTTCCGGAAAAAGTTCGTGCCCTCGTCCTTGCCGGAGCGCCGCTCGATACGCAGGCAGCCCCTTCTCAAATTACGCAATCTCTGGCCGTTGTGCCCCCGGTCATGCTGGCGCAAATGCTGCGCGCGGGCGGCGGGCGTCTTCTGGGCAAACTCGCTTTGTCGATCTGGGGCAGCCGGTTCAACCATCCATTCGATGCGCATGAAGCTCTGCAGAGCAAAGCCTGCGCCGCGCTGATCGCGCGCGCCAATGACTGGCATGCCTGCGCGGTCGATCTGCCGGGCGTCTATTTCCTCCAGTCCTGCGAATGGGTTTTTCGGGAAAATCGTCTTGCTGCCGGCAGTTTTCCGGTTCTGGGCCGGGCCTGCGGCCTGAGCGACATTCGCGCGCCCGCCTTCCTCCTTTGTGCGGCGGAGGATGAAATCATCCCGCCGCCACAGACGCTTGCTCTTCAGAAATATTCGGCGGGGCCAGTCGATTGCTGCCTTGTGCCGGGACGGCATTTGGCGCTTTTTCTGGGCCAGCGGTCGCTGGCGACCGGATGGCACCAGGCGGCGGCCTGGCTGGCCAAGACCCTGAGCGCCGACGCTCCGCAGGGAAGCGCTTCCCGCTCGGCGAAGCTTTCTGATATAAAGCCAGCAGATTGGGCCTCCGCAAGGCAATGATCACGGTTTCTTGATCTGCGCTGGCCGCACAGGGTCAGGTCGCGGCTTCCGCATGGTGCGGGCAGGCGCGTATTCTACGAACTGAAGCCGTCTTTCCATGACGCGGCACGGAATTCTTTATGAGTGAAACGCCCGTCGGGGGGATAGGGACCGCAGCAGCGCGCAATGACGTGCTGAAATCCTTCGGCCGTTTTGCCGGAGGCTTTTGGCGTGGACCGACCGCGCGCGTTGCGTTCTGGCTGACCTTCGGTCTGGCCGCCTGTCTTTTCTTCAAGCTTCTTGTCGATCTCGGCCTCAACAAGTGGAACCGCTGGTTCTTCGATGCGCTTGAGCGCCGCGATACCGGCAATGCGGCTCTTGCTGCTTTTGCTTTTCCCATTCTCTGCCTCTGCGTTGCCGCCGTCGGCGTGGGCATCGTGCGCTATCGCGAGACGTTTCAGGTTCGCTGGCGCGAATGGTGTACGGCGCAATTGCTCGACCGCTGGCTGGGCCGTCAGCGTTTTTACAGGATGCGCGTGTCCCAGCGCGGCATGGCCAATCCGGAATACCGCATCTCCGACGATGTGCGCATGGCAACCGAGCCTCTGGCCGATTTCGCCATTGGCCTGTTCACGGCGGTTCTGACGGCCTCCACTTTCGTGGTCATCCTCTGGAAAGTCGGCGGCGGCCTTGATGTGACGATTGGCGATACGCCGCTTCACATTCCCGCCTTCATGGTGATCGGCGCGATTGTCTATGGCGTGATCGTTTCTGCCGCCATGCCGATTATCGGCGGGCAATTGTCGGGCGCGGCGGCGGCGAAAAACGAGGCCGAGGCCAAGTTCCGCTTCGAAATGATCAAGATGCGGGAAAATGCCGAAGCCATTGTGCTGACGCAGGGCGAAGGCCATGCGCGCCAAAAACTCGGGCAGACCTATACCGCGCTGGCGCTGTCCTGGATGCGCGTCGTCCAATTGCATGCGCGCATCACCTGGCTCACCAATGGCAATAGCGCCATGGTTCCGGTTTTCCCGCTGGTTCTGGCGGCGCCCAAATATCTCGCCGGTGAATTGTCCCTTGGCGAAGTGATGCAGCTGGCCTCGGCTTTCGTGCAGGTGCAGATCGCCATCGCCTGGCTTGTCGACAATTACAGCCGTCTTGCCGAATGGTTTGCCTCGGCCAAGCGTATCGTCGAATTGATCGATGCGCTCGACCGCAGCGAAGGTAATGAAATGGAAGGCGTGCCGCTGATCTCGCGCCCGCCCAATGAGGATGCCGCCGTTGCGCTGGAAGGATTGCGGCTGACGCGGCCGACCGGCGAAGTTGTCATCGCCCGCGCGGAGGCACGGTTTGTGCCGGGCGATCGTGTGTGTGTGAGCGGTGCGGCAGGCGTCGGCAAATCCATTCTCCTGCGCGCTATTGCCGGTCTGTGGTTATGGGGTGACGGGCGCATTTGCGTGCCGGCAAGCCGACCGACGGCCTATGTCGCCGCCAATCCGATCCTGCAATCGGGACGTTTGAGCGAGGTTCTTTCCTTCCCCGACGGGCTTGATGCCCATTCGACGCTCCATTGCCTGCGGGCGCTTGAGATCTGCGGAGCGCCCCATCTCGCCGAGCGTCTGGATGCCGTCGATAATTGGGAGCAGGTTCTCTCTGCCAGCGAGAAGCAGCGCGTCGCACTTGCCCGCCTGATCGTCACGCAGCCCCATCTCGTTTTGCTCGAAGATGCGCTATCATGTTTCGGTGCAGCCGAGCAGATTGCTTTGTTCGACCTGCTCGCGACACATTTGCCGCGTTCTATCTTGATCACATCGGGCGGTGCCGCTGGCCTGGCCGATCTCCATTCGCGCCGTTTCGTTCTGGAAAGGAACGAGGCGGGCGAAGTCCATCTCATCGAGCCGGGTGCAGACCTGAATGGCGCGCGTGAGAATTTGTCTGTCTCAGGGGTTTATAAATGACTGAAGCTGAAGGGCGGAAACTGCATTTCTGGGATGCCGTTTGGGATTTGCGGGTGGAGCAATGCCCCTGCGACGTGCATTTCTGCGATTGGCTCGAAAAGGAAAAGATCCGCGATGCGTCGATCTTCCATTTCGGCACGGGCAGCCATCATATTGTCGGCATCCGCACGGCAGAAAATGGCAGCAATAATTGCGTCCTCGGCATTACGGCGAGCCCCGGCGAGTATGATTCATTCGTCAAACTGGCGATCGATCGTCCCGACGTGGAAAAGACCTACAAGGTTTTCTTCGGCGATATTTATCAGCTCGAAGATCGCCTGCTGCCGCCGTTCGACGTCGTGACCTTGTTCCACCTTTGCGAGTTCCGCAATGAGCGCAACGATCTTTACGGAGCGCTGACCGACCGTCAGGTGACGGATATGCTGACCCACAAAGTGCGTTCGGGCGGTTATATTCTCTTCTATACGAAGTCTTTCGCCTTCGACACGGCCGAGAGCACCGTCATCGCCCATTGGGAAAAAGAAGAGAAAGTCGAGAAGGTCGGCATGTACGAAACCCTTCTCGTCTATCGCAAGAAATAAGCAGCCTGAAGCGGCAAAGCTGATCTTGATCAATGGCGCGCCTGCCAAGGGCGCGCCATTATCATTTCATGGACCGTGAAACGGATCGCAGCCGTCTGATTAATCGCATGCTGATCGGCACGGCTTTGCTGTCGCTTGCAGCGGGCCTGCTTTTGATGGTTTCGGGGCATAATGGGGCGGCGCAATGGGTCTGGAGCGCCGGCACTTTTCCGGTGACGCTGGCGTTGGCTTTTGCCATTTTGCGCGGACTTGCCAGCGGACGCGTCGGTCTCGACATGATCGCGCTTGCTTCGATGAGCGCTGCAATCTGGCTCGGCGAAGCTTTGGCTGCCAATGTCGTTGCCATCATGTATGCCGGGGGAACGGCGCTTGAAGATCATGCGATTGCGCGCGCCGAGCGCGATCTCTCAGGCCTGATTGAACGCGCACCCCGCATCGCCCATGTGTGGCGCGCGGATCATCTTGAGGATGTTCCTGTCAATGCCGTGCAGCCCGGCGACCGGCTTGTCATCCGCGCCGGTGAAATCATTCCCGTCGACGGCTTTGTCGAAGATGGCTCTGCAACACTGGATGAATCCGCCCTGACGGGCGAGCCGTTGCCAGTTGTTCGAACAAGCACTGAGGCCGTGCGCAGCGGCGTGGTGAATGCTGGCGAAACATTCCACATGCGCGCCTCGGCCAGTGCTGGCGAAAGCACTTACTCCGGTATTTTGCGGCTTGTCACGGCGGCGCAGACAGCGCGCGCGCCTTTCATCCGGCTGGCCGATCGCTTTGCGCTTTTGTTGCTGCCGGTTTCGCTCTCTCTGGCAGGCGCTGCCTGGTTTTTTTCTGGCGATCCGGTTCGCGGTCTTGCCGTTCTCGTTGCTGCAACGCCCTGTCCTTTGATTTTGGCGGCGCCTGTTGCCTTTATTTCCGGCGTGTCGCGCGCCGCACGCCTAGGCATTTTGGTGAAGGGTGGCGGCCCGCTCGAGGCTTTGGCCCAAGTGCGCACCGTGATTTTCGACAAGACCGGCACGCTGACAATAGGTGGCGCGCGGTTGATCGCCATCGAGCCTGCCGAGGGCGTCGATCCGCAGCTTGTGTTGCAGCTCGCAGCCTCGCTGGAACAGGCCTCCCATCATGTCGTGGCTGCCGCCATTGTTGCTGCGGCGCGCTCGCGCGACTTGCAGCTTCATCTGCCCGAAAATGTGCGCGAGGCGATGGGATCTGGACTGGAGGGAACGGTCGATGGCCGTCGTTTGCGCGTCGGTTCCCATGATTATGTTTTCGGCGCGCGCCAGCCCGATGCCTGGAGCCAGCGCGTTCTGCGTCGTGCATCCTGGCGTTCGGCGCTTTCGGTTTTTCTCGCCATTGATGGCAAGCCCTTCGGGGCTTTGCTGATGGGCGATGAATTGCGCCGCGAAACGCCGCGCGCTGTGCAACGGCTGCGGCGCAATGGTGTAGTGCGCATTCTGATGGTGACGGGCGACCGCGCCGATGCAGCGCAGACCATCGGCGCTGCATTGGATCTCGATAGTGTTCTTGCCGATCGCGTGCCCTCCGACAAAGTGGATGCCGTGGCCGCCGAGCAGAAGATCGCGCCTGTTCTCATGGTGGGTGACGGCATCAACGATGCACCGGCACTGGCTGCAGCGAGCGTCGGCATGGCGATGGGTGCGCGGGGTGCCAGCGCATCCTCGCAGGCAGCCGATGTGGTTTTGCTCGTCGATCGGCTTGATCGTGTCGCCGATGCGCTTGTGATTGCACGACGCACGCGCGCCATTGCCATGCAGAGCATTGTCGCCGGAATGGTTCTGTCGGCTATTGCAATGGTTGCGGCGGCCTTTGGCTATGTGTCGCCGGTCGAGGGTGCGCTGATCCAGGAAGGGATCGATGTCGCTGTCATTTTGAATGCGCTGCGGGCGCTTGGGGCAGGGCGTCAGCAACCTTTATCGCAGGCTACGCAGGCAGGTGGTCTGGCGCGATTGCGCAGCGAGCATGAACGCATCGAGCGCGGGTCGCTCGACCGCTTGCGCGACATTGCCGATGCGCTCGATGCAGCTGACAGCGATCGCGGCACCGCTTTGATCGGGGAGGCCGACCAAATCGTGCGCGAGGCGATTGTTCGCCATGAAATGGCCGATGAGCATGAAATCTTCCCCGGTCTGCGCGGCCAGTCTGCGGCCCTGAGCGCCATGAGCCGGGCGCATCGCGAAATTCTCCATTTGGCCCGCCTGCTGGGAAAATTGGCGGCGGAGGCGGGCGCGGGCGGCGCGGATGCCTATCTTTTGCGCGATGCCCAGCGCGTCATTGAGGCGATTGAAGCGCTGGTGCGCATGCATAATGCGCAGGAGGAAGATATTTATGAGGGGGACGGGGGCGGCTGAAGGCACATTTCCTGTCTCAAACCCCTGTGATCGTGCTTGTGGAGCGATGGTCTTTCGATCCACAATCGGACACGGCAAGCCGTCGGCAGAGCGGCATCAGGGAGAAACAAATGGTCAGATTTTCTTGGATCCTGGCAGGCCTCGCATCGGCCTGTATCATTGGCGGCCCGGCTCGGGCGGATGTGCCGGGCGCGGATTATTTCAAGGGCAAGACTGTCACCTATATTGTCGCGACGGCTCCCGGTGGCGGCTATGACACCTATGGTCGTCTCGTTGCCGAATATATGCAGAAAGTTCTTCCGGGCTCGACCTTCGTCGTGCGCAACATGCCGGGCGCAGGCCATCTCATCGGCACCAATGCGCTTTATGCCTCCAAGCCTGACGGGCTCACCATCGGTACTTTCAATACCGGGCTGATCTATACGCAGATTGCCAAACATGAAGGTGTGAAATTCGATCTGACGAAAATGTCCTGGATCGGCAAGGCTGCAACCGATCCGCGCGTGATCGTTGTCGCCGCCCAGTCGCCGCTGAAAAGCTGGGCCGATATTGCATCTTCGAAAGAGCAATTGAAATTTGCGACGTCGGGTCCGGGCGGTGCGAATTTCGTCGAAGTTCTGGCTTTGACGGCAACGGCGAAACTGCCGATCCGGATGATGCCGGGCTATAATGGCACTGAAGACCAGCTCGCCATGCGTCGCGGCGAGATCGATGGCACGATCGGTTCGCGCTCGTCCTTCGATCAATTTGTGAAAAACGGCTATGCCCGCTTCATCGCGCAATTTGGCGGCAGCGAGAAGGATATTCCCCAGCTCGCCGATCTCGTCACGCAGCCCGATGCTTTGCGTTTGGTCAAGCTGATCACCACACAAGGCGATATTGCGCGCCTCACCGCTGGCCCGCCCGGCATTGCCGAAGTGCCCTTGCGGGCATTGCGCGAAGCCTATCGCGCAGCGCTGAGCGACAAGGATTTCGAGGCGCGGGCGGAAAAGCTCGAAAAGCCGGTTGAGGCTCTTTATGGCGAGGAAGTTGCCAAGCGTGTCAGCGAGGCGCTCAACCAGACGCCTGAAGTGACGAACCTGCTCGTCGAAGGCTTCAAAAAGGCCAAGTAAAAATCAATCGCCCTGCATGTGCACGTGCGGATGTTCGTGCACATGCGGATGGCGATGCAAAACGGCGGGCTCAAGTTTTCCCCCGCGCATGAGCAAAGCGCGGGTGGCCAGCCGGTCGAGCACCGGCCTGTCATGCGAAACGATGATCATGGCAATCTTGAGCGCGCTCAAAATCTCGACCAATTTTTCGACATGATGCGCATCGAGCGAATTGGTCGGCTCATCCAGCAATAAAATCTCGGGATCCATGGCCAGAATGGCGGCAAGGCAGACGAGCCTTTTCTCGCCGCCCGACAATTTACGCGTCACGCGCGAGGCCAGATGCGCCATGCCGAGCCGGTCAAGCGTCGCGCGCGCTTTGTCCATCGCCTCTTCGTCCGACAGACCCTTGTTCAGCGGCCCGAAGGCGACATCCTCGACCACGGTCGGGCAGAATAATTGATCGTCCGCATCCTGAAAAAGATAGGCGGCGCGCAGGCGCAGATCGCGGAAATCCTCTTCGTTGGTGCGCAGGCGACCGAAGGCCTCGATCCCTCCGGCAGAGATTTTCTGCAGCCCGACCAGGGCGCGCAGAAAAGTCGTCTTGCCGGCGCCATTGGCGCCCACAATGGCCAGTCGCTCGCCGGCATCGAGTGTCATCGAAAGGCCGTCAATGACGCGCGCACCATCCCTGTCGATGCGAATGTCGGTGAGTTCGATCAGCCCTGTCATGCGAAACGGTCCAGAATGAGAATGGCAGTGACAAGCAGCGCCAGCAGGCCAAAAACAATAAGATCGATGCTTTGCAGCGACCGCGTTGCCCGCAAAGGAAAGCGTCCCGAAAAGCCACGGCAGCGCATGCTCTCCTCGACCCGCTCGGCGCGCTCTGTCGCGCGCGCCAGCAACATTCCGGCGAAATGGCCATAGGTGCGCAAAGTATGCAGATCGAGACGCGGGGAGAAACCGCGCGCGCGCATGGCATCCCAAAGGCGCGTTGCTTCCTCGCGGAAAAGCGAATGATAGCGAACGAGGAAAAGCAGGAGATGGACGAGCCGCGCCGGGGCGCCGAGCCCCGACAATCCACGCCCCAGCCGGACAGGCTCAAGTGTCGCCAGCAGCGCCATTGTCGCGATGACGCAGGCATTCACCTTCAAGGCAATGGCGATGGCGCGGGCAAGCCCTGTATCCGAAATCGAAAAGGGGCCGATGCTGGCAAGACTGCGGCCATCCATGGTCAGCGGCAGAAGGATCAGGAGGACCAGCATGAAACTTTCAACATGCAGCAAACGCCGCAACAGATCGCGAAAGCTGATATCCGCAAGCGTGGTGAGCGCGAGCGCGCTGGCCAGCATGGCGATCTGCGCGGCCTGCTCGTGCATCGAGACGGCAGCGAGAACAAAGCCACAGGCCAGAACAATACGAATGCGCGGATCGAGCCGCTCTATGGGGGATTTTGCGCTGTCTGTGGCAGATGCAGCGCTCATGATTTGCGCCTGCGCGCAGAGGCCCAGAGCGCAATGCCGGCCAAACCGATGATCATGCCAATGCCGCCCATGACATCGTTGAAGCGGATGCGCGCCTCGGCTTTTTCCTGCGCTTCGATCAAGGGCCGCAATTGTCGCGCCACAGCCGCATCGACCGCGCGCTCGATTTCAGCGACCGAGAGGCGCGTGGCATTTGTCTCATCCTCGTCTTCGTCGCTGGCTGGAGCGAAGCGATTTTTGTCGATGAGGCTCGTGGCCACATGGCCATCGCCGGTATTGGCGGTCAGCCGATAGGTTTGGACGCCGTCGCTCTTCCAGGCGAAAGCACCTTTCGCATCCGTCTGGATCCCGGCGATTTCCTTGCCGCTTTGATCGGCAATGACGATTTCTGCATCTTGTGCGCGGCCGGCGCCGACGAAAAAAGCATAGCCCGAGATGGTCTCGTTTTCGAGCGTGGCGAAGAGTTTCAGGCGGTGCGCTGCAGCAGGCGAAAGGCTTGCCGCGCAGAACAGGCAACAGATCAGAAATGGTCTCACCATCCTCATGCTGCTTGCGCCTCAAGCGGGGCGAGAAGCTCGGGCTTCACGCGTTTGACGAAGGATATGCAGAAACCGCCGACAAAGCCCTCGACCAGAATGAGCGGCAGATAGGTGGCCGTCATCACTTTCGCAGAAAGAATGTAATCGCTCGAAGACAGCGCCAGCGACAGGGCGACCATCAGTCCGGTGCAGATCACGCAGGCCGCGCTGGCAAGGCCACCGATAATGGTGGCCGATGCAAGGCTGGCGCGCGCAATCAGGGGCGCTGCCAACATGCCGATGATGGCGCCGGGCAGAGCGATGTTGAGCGTATTCACGCCAAGCGTCGTGAGTCCGCCAAAGCCGAACATGACAGATTGCAGGAGCAGGGCGACAAAGACCGCCGGAAAAATAGCCGGTCCCAAAATCATGCCCATCAATCCGCCCAGCAGCAGATGCACGCTCGAGGGGCCAACGGGCAGGGCGACAAGCGACAGCGCAAAAAAACCGGAGGCGAGAATGGCAACACGCGGCACATCGCGATCGCCCATGCGCTTCAGTCCAAAGCCGATGGCGCCGGCAGCCATGAGGCCACCGGCGGCAAGAACGGGAAGCGAGAGAACGCCGTCAGGAATATGCGCCATTATTGTCTCCGCGCGGGAGGCCGCGCGCCCGTCATGTCGGTTGCTTTCACCCAGATGAGGCCGCCGAGCTCCACTTTCGCATCCTTGCCATCGGGCGATTTCATTGTCTTGTCATCATCGATCAATGCGGCAAAGCCCCACCATCCTGCGCGCGGCATGGCATAAGCAAAGACGCCCTGCGCATCTGCCTTGATGACTTGCGTGACGAAAGCATCATTGGGCGCTTTCACCGAGCCATCATTCACATATTCGACTTCGATCTCGGCGAAGGGAACCGGCTCGCCGTTTTTCCGCACAATGCCGCGAAAGAGATTGCCGGTCCAAAGGCCGGTCGGGCGCACAAGCGGCTCGATCTCGACGGGCAGGCCAGCCTTTTCATCCCAGCCCTTGCCGGAGGCGAAACCGTCCACGATCACCTTGGCGTAGTGGATAATGTATTTGCCCTCGGCCTTTTCCCAATAGGGCTCGGGCTCGATGAAGAAAATGGCTGCGCCGGGCTCTTTCAGATCATGGGTCAGGGTCCAGGCGGTGGCATTCTGGCGCTTCACCGGCTTGATGGCGCCGGTCAGATCGATGGTTTTGCCGTCGATCAGCGCGCCGACGCGTTTGGGCTTTTTCATCTCCATGACCGGCCCATTCTCCATCGGATGGGTGAAAGTCATGTCGATGGTCACGCGGCCGCCCTCGGTGGGAACGTCATTGGAGGGCAGGATCTGCTGGAAATGGGCCGATGCAGATCCGGCAAACAAGGTGAGCGACACCAATAATGTGCCCAGTGCCGACCCGGTTGCGATCCTCATGCCCCTTCTCCCTTTATGAAAATTTGCATGGTTTTACATACATACTTACGGATGAGGCAAGGGAAATTGCGGCTGCTGCAAAAAATCGCAGATGGCCCCGTGATTTGCCGCTTCGCCCACGGGGATTTGGGTTGACGGGAATCGCCTCACGGCCATGATCCGCCGGCTTGAGGAGCGCCCGATGAGCCAGACAAAAAAAGCAACGACCCGGTTCCGCGAGCTGATCGCGCGCCGCCAGATCACGATGATCCCGTCGGTGGGCGATGCCTTCTCGGCCCGCCTCATCGCGCATGAGGGGTTTGAAGCCTTGATGAGCTCGGGCAATGCCGCCTCGGCCATGCGGCTTGGCATGCCCGATGTCGGTGTGATGACTTTGGCTGAAAATGCGCAAAATGCCGGGCTGATGGCGCAGGCGAGCGGACTGCCCGTTTTTGCCGATGCCGATACAGGCTATGGCAATGCGCTCAACGTGCGCCGCACGATCATGGAATTTGAACGCGCCGGTGTCGCAGCCGTGATGATCGAGGATCAGGTCAGCCCGAAACGCTGCGCCATGCTGGCCGGCAAAAGCGTCATTTCCTGCGCGGAAATGGAAGGCAAGGTGAAGGCTGCTGTCGATGCGCGCAGCGACGATGATTTCGTCATTTGCGCCCGCACCGATGCGCGTGCCGTGGAAGGTCTGGCGCCCGCCATCAAACGCGCGCAAGCCTATCAGCTTGCCGGCGCCGATGTGATTTTTGTCGAAGGGCCGAAGACCCGCGAGGAAGCCGAAGAAATCGCCCGCGCCATCGACATTCCGCTGCTCTACAATATTACGCCGACCGGCAGTGTGCCGCCGCTCGATGTCGCCACGCTGGAGCGCATTGGCTATCGCCTGCTCAGCTGCTCGGTCTACATGCTGCTGGCTGCATTGCCTTCGATGCAGAATTTTCTGCGTGTGCTGAAACAGACCGGCGATGTGGCAAAGGCCGGCGCCGGTGCGGCCAGCATGAAAGATTATCTCGAGATTCTGCGCCTGGCCGATTGGCAGGAGCGGGAGGCCAGATTTACACCCCCGTCCGTTTGAAGGCGGGCACAAGGAGGAAATATGCGACAAATTCTTGCAGGATTATTTTGTGGCGCGGCGGCGATCGGCGGTCTGGCGCTCGGTAGTGCATCTGCGCAGGCGCAAGCGCAGCCCTTTTATCAGGGCAAGACGCTGACCGTGGTCGTTGGACTTGCTGCCGGCGGCTCGGCCGATACTTTGGTGCGCCAGTTGACGCCGCATCTGAGGAAACAGATTCCCGGCGAGCCGAGCATTGTTGTGCAGAATATGCCGGGCGCTGGCGGCGTGCTGGCCTTCAATTACATTTATGAGAAAGCGCCGCGCGACGGCACGCAGATCATCTTCTCGCTGTGGGATCCGCTGGCGCAGGCGCTTGGCAATCAGGGCTTGCGCGCGCGCTACGATCAATATCCCTATCTGGGCGGCATTGCGGATGTTCGCGTGAATTATCTGCGCGTCGATGCTGTGCCGGGCGGCTTCAAACAGCCGGCTGACATTATGAAAGCGCCAAACCTGATCGTCGGCGCCTATGGCACGACCGATCTGTCAGGCATTCTCGCACATCTGTCGCTGAAAATGCTCGACGTGCCGCACAAGATCGTCACCGGCTATCGCGGCGGCTCGGATGTGTTTCTCGCCATGCAGCGTGGCGAAGTGAATTTCCACAATACGAGTCTTGCGACCTTCCGCACGCGCTCGAAGGGCTTTGTGCAATCGGGCGATGGCGCAGCTTTGTCCTATCTCGTCGCATCCAATGAAAAGGGCGAATATCTGGCCCGCAAGGATGTGACCGACATGCCGGTCTTCCAGGATCTCTACAAGCAGGTCCATGGCAAGCTGCCGGCAGGTCCGTTGTGGAACGCCTTCAACTGGACGGTCCAGCAATTCGGCGATCTCGCCTATGTTGGCCTCGCACCTCCCGGCACGCCGGAGCCCGCACTCGCTGTGTTGCGCAAAGCGATTGCCGATACGATGGCCGACAAGGATTTCATCGAGGAAACGACCAAGCGTAACGGGCTGCCCTTCGATTATGTGAACATGGAAGAGGGCGCGAAAGTGTTTAAGGCTTTGTCTGGTGCATCGCCTGAAATCCTCTCGGCCCTGCGTGAAAGCATGGCGGCCATGGGTGCAAAATAATGAATGAGGCGCGGCGTTCTTCGACCCTTTTCGACAAGATCTGGGATCTTCATCTCGTCGGCCGCCGCGCCGATGGTCGTGAGCTGATTTATATCGACCGGCATGTGCTGCATGATCTTCATGCGCCACATGCCTTTTCGAAACTGGCGCGGGCGGGGCGCGCCGTGCGTCGTCCCGACCTGACATTTTCCATGCAGGATCATTCAGTCTCCGTGCAGCCTGGCCGCACGGAAGACACTTATGCCGATGGCGCGGCTTTCGTGCGCGCCATGCGCGAAGGCAGTGCCAAAAACAAAGTGCGCGTTTTCGATCTGGGCGATCCCGATCAGGGCATCAGCCATGTTGTTGCGCCCGAACTCGGCATGGTTCTGCCCGGCGCAACCCATGCCGTGCCTGATTCGCACGCTTGCACGGTGGGCGGACTCGGCGCGCTTGCCTTTGGCTGCGGCACGACCGAATTGGAACATATTCTGGCAACGCAGGTCATCACTCTGTCGCGGCCGAAAAAATTGCGCGTCAATCTTCTCGGCACGTTGGGCGCCGATGTTGCAGGCAAGGATGTGGCACTTGCCATTCTCGCCAAGATCGGCGTCTCGGGCGGGCGCGGATATGCGATTGAATTTGCCGGGCCGGTGGCGCGCGCGCTGACCATCGAGAGCCGGCTGACCTTGTGCAATCTCACCATTGAAATGGGCTCGCGCTCCGGCTTTGTTGCGCCTGACGATGCGACATTTCAATGGATCGCGGGGCGCCGCTTTGCGCCCAGAGGCGCGCAATGGGAGGCGGCGCTCAAACATTGGCGCACGCTTTTCTCCGACGAGGATGCCGTCTTCGATCGCGAGGTCGATGTCGATTGTTCAGGCCTCGAGCCGCAAATCACTTGGGGCACGGAGCCGAGCCATGTGATTGGCATTGCCGGGCGCGTTCCTGATCCCGCGACCGCCGATCCCGACAAGCGCGCAGCGCTTGAGCGTGCGCTGAATTATATGGGGCTTGCGCCGGGCGCACCTATCGAGGGCCTGCCCGTCGGGCGCGTCTTCATCGGCTCGTGCACCAACAGCCGATTGCCGGATCTCGAACTGGCGGCATCCATCGTCAAGGGTCGCAAGGTTGCGCCTGGCGTAACAGCCTGGGCAGTGCCGGGGTCAAGCAATGTGAAACGCGAGGCGGAAGCGCGCGGGCTGGATGCCATCTTTAAAGATGCCGGCTTCATGTGGGGCGAGAGCGGCTGCTCCATGTGTGCGGGCACCAATGGCGATATGGCAGCGCCCGGCGAGCGCGTTCTCTCGACCACCAATCGCAATTTCGAAAACCGGCAGGGCAGGGGCGTTCGCACCCATCTCGTGGGGCCCGCACTTGCGGCTGCTGCAGCCGTCACGGGCCGCATCACCGATGTGCGCAAATTGGGAGCGTGACGATGCAGCCATTTGAAAAAATCTCAGGCGTCGCCGTTCCGATGATCGAGGATGATGTCAACACCGATCAGATCGCGCCGTTGCAACTTGCAAAAGGCCTGTCGCCCGATTGGGGCGATCTTCTCTTCAAGCGCCAGCGCTTTGCGCCAGATGGCAGCGTGAGCGATCATGTGCTCAACCGGCCGCAATTTCGCGCCCCTGCCATTCTTGTCGCCAATGAGAATTTCGGTTGCGGCTCGTCGCGCGAATCCGCCGTCTGGTGTCTCACCGCCATTGGCATACGCTGCATTATTGCGCGCTCCATTGCCGATATTTTTCGCGAAAATTGCCTGCAAAATGGCGTGCTGCCTGTCGAATTGGCGGGCGCCGACCTGGACCGCCTGCAGAGCGCTGTTCTGGCGATCGATGGGGCGCAATCTTTCAGCGTCAATCTGCCCGAGCAGATCATCATCTCGCCTGATGGCGCAACATTCCAATTCGATGTTTCAGCATCCGACAAGGTGCGCCTCATTGAGGGTCTCGACGAGATCGGCATGACGATGAAACATCTCAGCGAGATCGAGGCTTGGGAGGCGCGCATCGGCGCCAGCCATTCCTGGTTGCAGCAGGCCGAAGACAGAAAAGCCTGACTCTCTTCAGCGCTGCAGCGCATCGATCAGCAGGCGCAGGGCGGCGAGCAAAGTTGCCAATGCCGTCATCAGAGCCGCGCGTGCGTTGAGGATCTGCGCCCGATTGAGCTGCGTCAGAATTCGGTTGATATCGGCGGCATCCAATTCTTCCTTGCGGCTGATGCGCCGCATTTTCTGACGGCTGGCGAGAAACCAGAAGACAGCGGAGAAAAGAGCTGCGGCGACGATGCTAAAGTCGATCAGGCGAATGGCGTCATTCATATTTCGTGTCAGGCCCTGAGTGCGCCGTCGAGATAGGGTTTCAGAATATTCACCGGCCCGGCGCAGGCAGGCGCAATTTCAACAAGAACGCTCTCCGGCCGCTTCCCGCCGATCCATATGTCATAGACCTGCCATGCCGCCCACATCGGATCTTCTACCACGCGCCCGGCAATGACCGGCGTCGCTTGGCGCGTGCATTGAACGAGACTGGTAATCTGTTCGCGTGGGGCGCGCGCCTCTTCCAGTCGACGCGACAATTCGCTTTCGATCGGATTCAGCAGAAAGAAGGAGATCAGGGCAGCCAGAATTTCGGACATGGCTCGCTTTCATGGGCGATGAGAAGGGGCTGCAGGCCAGCTGGAGCAGGGCGGGAGGATGACCCGCGCCGGGCTGGCCCGCACGGTCCGACATCGCCGCGCCTTTACAAGGCGGCCAGAGGGGCCCGGTCCGATGCTCTTAAGATGGGGCGCGCAGGGCTACATTCAAGCTTGGAAGCGCAGCCTTGACTTCACAGGCTTGCGAGGTACGGGCCTTAAAAGGCGGTCCCGTCCAGCGAGTTATTGGCAGAGCGCAAATACATGCGCGCGATCCTGGAGCTCAGGGTGCGTTCGGCATTCTCTGCAATGAAGCGGAAACCTGCCTCTCCTTGGGTCGTCCACATGCACTGGGCGCGCACGCGCAAACCGCAGACTTTGGCCTCATCTGTGAAGACCAAATCGAATTTGTGGATCTTATTGGTGCTGAAACCGTCACCCTCAATCTGAAAGCCCTCCTCGCTGACGTTACGTAATTTCATGGGGGCGTTTTTATAAAATAGCAGAATCTTATTAGCGGGGTTGAAGCGAGCCCCGAGTCGACCGTGATGGGGATCACGCAAAACGCCCAAAACCGCAGGTTTCAGCCGATTTTCGACCACCAGCATTCCTTTCAGCAATTGATGGAACCCCTGAGCGGGGCCGTTAGTTATCATCCATATTAGCGTATGTTTCAGATCATGTAATTAGGAACTTAGGGAATGAAACCAGGTGCATGCCAGCCTGCAAGTGCGTTTCGTCGCATGTTTCGACATGCGCGTGCGCTTGTTGCTGCGCTCGCTTGGCTTTTTGCGCTGGCCCCTGGCGCTGCCATCGCCCGGACCGCTCCCGAAAAGCCCTCACTCGCCTCAAAAATCCATCATGCGGATCGCCGCCGGGCCGATGTCTTTGCCCAGCTTGAGGCTGCTTATGCAATGCTGGCCGCCGGCGACCGCCGCGCGAGCGCCTATCTGAGACGCGCGGCTACGCTGCAGCCAAACGACGCCCGGATACACGAACAGCTTGGCTATACGCTGCTGGCCGAGGGCAATCTCACGGGGGCGGTGGCAGCTTTTTGTGCGGCTTTGGCGCTCAATCCCGAGAATGAGCGCGTCCGCATGCAGCTCGTTTATGCGGAAGATTCGCGTGGCAAACACCGCGCTGCCGCACGCGAGGCGGCAGCTGTCGTTCGCCAGCGCGGGGCGCGCGCGCAGGAGGCCTGTCGCGCCTATCATAATATTGCGGGCCTGCCCGACCGCATTATGCCCAAACCCTGGTTTGCCGAATTTTATTTTGCCCCTGAATACAGGACGCGCGGTTATGTCGGCGTCGTGCCTGCGCAATTGCGTATTGGATATTCTTTCATCGGCGAAGATGTCCTCTCGGCCTATGTGTCGCTGCGCGCGACACGCGATAATCGCTCTGGCGGGACAGGTGTCGGCTCGCAGGTTTTCTTCGACAATTCTCTTGTCATTGCCGGAGGCCTGCGGCTGCGCCCTTGGGATGGCGCGCCGATCTTTGCCTTCATCGAACAGGGCGGGGCTGAAGATCTCGTCTCGCAAGGCCGCAATCGCTGGCGATCTGATACGCGCGCGGGAATTGTCGCGGGCCAGGAATGGGAGATGGCGCCGCGCGAATGTCCTGGTGAGCTGGTCGCCCGTTTTGTGCCCATCGCAGATTTTTACGCGGAGGCGATCTTGTCCAGCCCCCTTTTTTTTGTACCAGTGATTTGTGGATTTACTAAGATGGTTTCAGGGACCGGCGGCCGCATGCCGAGGGCGTGATGAGGTCGGATATGATTGTATTGTTTGAGCCATTGATTGATGACAGTTTGGGCCTGGCGG
>Ga0315905_10000126_pt1 | contig 81417 bp, 54 predicted proteins | sample LakEriMetagenome_5_FD_203522 | JGI IMG/M metagenome (GOLD analysis project Ga0315905, IMG submission 203522) | Freshwater fungal communities from buoy surface, Lake Erie, Ohio, United States - Buoy 4 MA121 | ecosystem: Environmental > Aquatic > Freshwater > Lake | place: USA: Lake Erie, Ohio...
GGCCGGGTTCTTTTGTGGGTTGCTGGTACCAGGTTTCACGATGAAAAGAAACGGCGGCAAGCGCCTCGCCGCTGGGCTCTTCGGCTACCTTCGTTTTGCATGCGGCGCAGTCTTAGCCGGACCGCGCTAGCGGCCGGGTTCTTTTGTGGGTTGCTGGTACTAGCTTTCACGATGGAAAGAACCGGCGGCTAGCGCCTCGCCGCTAGGATTTTCGGCTACCTTCGTTTTGCGTGCGGCGCAGTCTTAGCCGGACCGCGCTAGCGGCCGGGTTCTTTTGTGGGTTGCTGGTACCAGGTTTCACGATGAAAAGAAACGGCGGCAAGCGCCTCGCCGCTGGGCTCTTCGGCTACCTTCGTTTTGCGTGCGGCGCAGTCTTAGCCGGACCGCGCTAGCGGCCGGGTTCTTTTGTGAGTTGTTGGTACCAGGTTTCGCGCTGGCAAGAACCGGCGGCTAGCGCCTCGCCGCTGGGCTCTTCGGCTACCTTCATTTCTCACGCGGCGTTCGCTCTAGATCGCCATGGAGGTTGGCTTACCTTCGCCCGCGAAGCAACGATTCAATCGCCTTTTCGATCCGTTCGGCGTTGACCGACTTGAGCGGTACGATCAGGACGCGAGAAGCTGGTTTCTCGATCGACTGCCGATCCATCTGCTCGATGAATTCCGTCACCTCCTTCGCCAAGTCCGTAGGCGCCCGCAGCACAATCGAATTGGTCGTCTCATCGACACCGACGGTCAGTAGCGGGCCAGAGGAACTGGCATTGATCTGTTGCATCAGCAATGCCACCTCGGAAGAGACCCCTTCGGGAATCCGAAGCGGCCGACGCCCACCATCGGCATTGATCGACGAACGATAGACATCGCGAACGATATCGAGCACCTGAGCGGCATCGGCATGCTGCAGAGGGACCAGTCGCGGCACAATCCGCTGAAGAGAATCGCCAAGTTCCCTGGCATCGAGCACCGAAAGCAGTTCCTCAATCACCTGACGATCCGAAGGATTGCTATAGATCATCAAGGCATTGGTCCTCGCATCGCTGGTGAAGACAGGTCGTGTTCCACCGGAGGATCCGCTGCTGCTTCGGCGTTGGAACAGGGTGTCGAGGATCTCTGTCATTTCCTCCGCCCCAGCATGCTTCAGCAGATAGATCGAATAATTGCCACTCTGCATCGTCGGCACAATGCGTGCCGACGTTGTCATCTGCAGAAGTCGCTCTAGATCCTCCAGGGCTTGCGCATCTTCCGACGCGATCGTCCATCGGTCGCTACCTGGGATCAGGATCACAGGGGGCAGCGACCCTTTCTCTGGCTGCGGCGGGACCGCTTGCCCCGCATCCCGCGCGATCGCCTCCTGCAACCGGGGATCCGATGCGATTGCTTCCTGCTGCACCTGCTCCACCAACGATTCTTCGGCATCCGGGGGCTGGAGATCTCCAGCTGGATCGTTGGAGCCCTCACGAAGCGACTCACCGCTTGGTAGCCGCATCTGGCTGGGATCGATCACCTGCAGTGGGTTGGATCGCATCATCGGCCAAACCCGCTGGATCTCCTGAATCGCCTTCACGGCTTCTCGCGTCATCGGAATCGTCCGCATATTGGCCGACTTTCCCGAAGCCGACACTTCCGATCCTCCCAACTGATCCATCAGCTCTTGAATCTGCTTCATCTGTTCGGCGCTGGCCCCCACCAGCATTTTCTGGTTGGCTTCATCCAAGTGGATCGTTGGCGCCCGACCGGCGGGAAGATCGCGGTACATCGCATCGACGGCATTGCGGAAAGAACCAGGATCCAGGCGGCCAATCGAATAGACCTGCCACGACTTGGACGCTCCCGAAGGACGATCTAGTTCGCCGATCAGCTTCTCTGCAGCAGCCACTTCTTCCGCCTTACCCACCAAATAGATCGCGCTGGACTGCTCATCGGCCATGATGCTCATCGTGCTTCGCCTCCCCATCGACCGCTCCAATGCGTTCTCGATCGATTCGGGATCGCCAAAGCGAACGGGGACGGTACGCACTGCAGCTCCATCGGCAGGAAGCGACGAGATCTGCTTCAGCAAATCGGTGATCCGCTGATGATCTTCCTCGGATGCGTTCACCAGCAGTTTGCCCGAACGGGGATCGTAGGCGGTGCGGGAGCGTGGGACCAGATCCTCGATCAGGTTCTCCACTTCCGCCGCATCCATCCCGCCGATGGAGTAGGTCTTGGGGGTGAATCGCTGGGAACTTCCCTCGCCGAGTGTCTTCAGCAATTGCTCGACCATCGCCAATTGCTCGGGGGTGCCGCTGGCGGTGATCGTTCCGGTGCTACTATTGGGCTGCAGCGTCACGCCGGGTGGAAGAGCAGGGCGTAGGGCAGCCACGGCGGAGGCGGCATCGGTCGATCGCCAGTCGACGCGGAATAGCTTTACCGTGCCACGCTGCTGCGTCGACTCGGAGGTCTCCTTGAGCTTGGCCAGAGCGCCAGCCACCTTCTGCAATTCCTCCGCTGGGCCGAACGCCGTCACCGCTCGTCCAATCGGATCGACACTAACGGTCGTGCGCGGTGCGATTTTGGCAAAGACACTCGGAAGCGTCGTCAGATCACCATAGGGAGCCGGGTAGGTCTGCACTTCCATCGGTGCCTCCCTGGCCGAAGCATGAAAGGCGTCGATCGCCTTTTGGACCGATGCATGCTCCTCGGGTGTGCCAAGACCAACAATCTTCCCCGTCGCCGGCTCGACCCCAAATACCATATTCTTTTGCAGCCCCTGCAAGGCCAGCAGCACTGCGGTCGAAGAGACACCTCGAATTTCGTAGACTCGCATCTCCTGGGGCGATTCCCCCTCGGCCGTTTGCAACTGCTTGACGATCTCTTCAATGCGAGCCAAATCTTCTGGTGTACCGGTCGCGAACAGCGTGCGACTTTTCGCGTCGATGGCGGTGGTCGCTTTGGGGACGATCGACAGCAAAAGCCGAGCTAGCGAGGTGTCGTCGATTCCTTCGATGGGAAAGGACCGATTGGTCGCTTTCCTCGCCATGCCCGGCGCCATAATCTGCTCTAACTGCAACGCGACCTGATCCAACTGATCGGCAGTACCCGTCGCCAGAATGGTGCCGGTCGAGCTGTTGGGAAGCAGGCTGACTCCTGCCGGCACCAAATTCCTGAGCGCGGTGCTAGCCGAAATCGCATCGGTTACCAGGGGATCGATCAGAAGCAGCCGCGCCTGCTTACCCTCTCCTGTTGTCCGGCTTGCTTCCTGAAGTTTGGCCAGCGTATCGGCCACCACCAACTGCTCAGACTCCGGGCCAAAAAGAGTCAACGTGCGGCCCGTTGCATCCAAGCTGGGGGTACTTTTGGGAGCGATGCGAAGGAGCAGTGTAGGCAACGTCGTCAGATCGCCAAAAGGAACCGCATAGGTCTTCACCTCCATCGGGGATTCTTTCGACGCCAAGTGGAATTGATCGATCGTCTGTTGGACCAATTGATGTTCATCTGGAGTCGCCAGAGCGATCAATTTTCCGGACGTCGCATCGACCGAAAAGGTCGCTTTCTTGAAGAGGCTTTGCAGGGATGTCAGGAGCGACAAGGAGGAAACCGCCTTGATCTCATAGAACCTCAGTTCCGGCGCCGGCCCATCCCCAACTTGGCGCAGTTGCTGCAGCATCTCCTCGACGCGTTGGTGATCTTCCTGGACCCCCAGGACAAACAGTGTGCCGGTCGCAGCATCGACCGTCGCCGTGGCTCGCGGCATCATGTTGGCCAGCAGTCTCACCACCGAAGTCCCATCGAGCTGTCCCAGGGGATAGCTCTTCTGTAGCGGCTTTTTCCCCTGCATTCCGGCCAGCAACCTAGCCACCAATTGCTCTGCCTGGTCCAGTTGCTCAGGAGTACCCGTCGCGGTGATGGTACCGGCCGAGCTGTTGGGGAGGAGGGTGATCGAGGGTGGTAGGAGCGGCTTGATGGCGGTCGATGCGCTGATCGCGTCGGTGACCGCTGGGTCGATCGGGATCAACCGGACTTCCTTGCCGCTTGGATCGGGGGCGTTGGCCTTGAGTATCTTTTCGAGCGCCTCCGACAACCGTTTCTGTTGCGAGACCGGTCCATAGACTGTCAATCGCCTGGCGATCGAATCGGGGGTGATGGTGCACTTGGGTGCGATCTGTGTGAGGATCGTGACAATCGTCGTCAGCTCCCCATGAGGAACCTCGTAGGTCTGGATCTCTACGGGATCGGCCGGATTGGTGGTATTCAGTTTCTGAACCATCGCAGCGATCTGCTGGTGTTCCAGCGGCGTCCCCGAAACGATGATCTTGCCGGTGGTTGTATCGCTGCTGACCGTTGCACTGGTCCACATCGACTGAAGCAGTGTTACGACGCTGGCCGCAGGCAGTCCAAGGACCTCATACTGTTTGACCTCCACCTGCGTCGTCATCTCGCTAGCTTCATCCAGCGGTTGCAGGGCAGCCTTGATTTTGGCGTGATCCTCCAGCGTTGCGGTCACCAAAAGCAACTTTCGTTTGGCATCTGGAACGATCGAAGCGCTAGGGAAAAGTCCCGTCATCAGCGTTGCCAGTCCACTGGCCTCTGCATGCTTGAGCGGATAGGTCAGCAGGACGGGCTGGCGATCTGTGGAAGGAGGTTGGATCATCTCCTGGAGCGACTGGGCCAGCAATTCGTGGCGGGCTGGCGGGCCGAAGGCCCATACCAGCGATTCGGTGGCGTCGTAGGTCCATTGCATCGGTGCTAATCGCTTCTTCAGGTCCGGCTCCAGCAGCTTCCACTGCGCAGCGGCTCCCTTGGGAAGTTCGTAGCGTTTCAGCACCGAGGGCTCGGAAGTCTGCGGCTGGCTTCCTTGTAGCTTCCCCAGCAACTGGACGAATTCCGTCTGCTCCGCATCCGTCCCCCAGACCAAGACCTCCTCCGCTTCCTCGGCGACGGTCATCGTGATTTTCTTCAGCGAATCGGGGAGTGCTGTTCCGATCGTCGCCAATCGTTCCTTCTGCATGGAAGTCACCGGATGGATTTGCAACGACCGCTGCTCGGTCTTTGGAATCGCCTTGAACAGCTCTCCTATCACCTGATGGTCTGCATCCAGTGCGGTCACCACCAGCGATGCCGACTTGGGGTCTGCGACCACCTTGGCACGGGGAGCGATGGCCTGAAGCTGCGTCGCGAGCACTTCGGGATCTAGCCCACCAGCCTGGTAGGTGATCGTCTGCCAGTTGCTGGCTTGCGAATGGTTCTGCACCATCGTCTCAATGGCATTTTTGATCGCCGCCTGCTGCGTCGGAATCAGAAAAGCACTAATGACCTTCGTCTTATCGTCGACCGTAATCTGCTCGGTCTTCAGCAGCTTCTTGAGCGTTTCCAGCGTCTGCTCGGGATCCAGATCGGCGATTGGGTAGGCAGCGAATACGGGCTGTGGCGGCGGTTCGGGCTGCGGTGGCGGTGGATCTTTCCGCGGCTCGGGAACGCTGCTGATCAGTCCATTGATGGTGCGCATCTTTCCTGCCGATTCAATCACCAGCAACTGACGACTCTGCGCCAGCGGGACGGCTCTTCCGTAACTTCCTAGATAGGGTTTGACTTCATTGAGCACCGCGTCGATGGGGCGAGCCCCTAGGGGGAACAGGACGCTGACCAATTCAAATTTCCCTCGCGCCTCCAGTTGCTCCAATGTCACCCTCGGAATCAGCTCGATCGGGATCGCGTCGGATAGCTCTAGAACGATCAGCATCTTCTCGCGTCGGACCAGCGTGAACCCTCGCGTCAGCAGGACGCTGTTGAGCAAGTCAATCGCCTCCGACGGAGAGTATTCCCGCAGGTCGCTGTAGGTGAATTCCCCGGGAGGCACACGGTCCATCACCAGCGTCAGTCCTTCCTGGCGAGAGAACCACTGCAGCACATCGGCCCACTTCATGTCGCTGAACTGAAACCGCAGCTTCTCTCCAGCAGGAGGCGACTTCCACTGTTTCAGTTGATCGGCATTGAGTACCGCAGCGACCTTCTCATCCCACTGAGCCATCACGGCCTTGCGGTCGGTTTCCGCTGCCGCAAGGACTGCGTCATTGCGATGTTGGAGCAACGACTGAATCTGAGCTCGTTGATCATCGGTGAGGCTTAGCTGTTGAGCGATTTCCGGATGAGCCAACTGGGCGACATCCCGCTGCTGGCCCCAGGTGGTCGGCATTCCTATCGCCCATGCCAAGATCAAACCGATCGCGATCCCGTAGACCTTGGCGGTGCGCTGCGGCCTTGCCCGGAGTTCCAGGTCTTTGTTTCGATCGAACATCTTCGAACAGCTCCTTGGTCGCAGAGGGCCGACAGACTCGGTCCTCCCATGAACGGTTCCGCCAGTAGCGCAGACCGTTTCATCGGGGTACCAACAGACCGTCGGAACGGTGCCCAGGGTGGGTAGATCGCTCCCCCCAGGCGGCACTTCCTGGAGCCAGGCGACCGGATGACCTCCCGGGCCCGCGATCCTTCAGTCAACAATTTGTTTTCGTCGACCGCATTGGGTCGACTTGAGCGATGCCGGCATCGCCCGCGCAACCGTCAACGATGGCACGCGATCGCTCCGGCTATCGATCCGAAATGATGCCCAGGCCCCGCCAATCCCAGTCGCTGCACGGCGCAGGGCAATTCCACCGTCATTATCGACAGAACCCCACCAGCGGTCAAAACGCCCCCATTTGCCATCACCCGGTCTCCGTCGAGCAAGTGGGAGAACCGGGCGCGCCTTGATTCCGAGGTGGCTTCGCCTACAGCCCGGACACTTTGGTTCGGATCCGGCAGAGGTTGGAATCGGCGGTGATAAAGAGCGTCTTTCCGTCCTCGCCGAAACAGCAGTTGCTGGTCCGCTCCCCGGTGGTCAGTCGCCCCAAGAGTTTTCCGGACGGATGGAAGACCCAGATGCCTCCTGGGCCACTGGCCCAGAGGTGCCCCTGCTGGTCAACTGAAAGTCCATCGGGCAAACCTGGCAACTTGCCTACCGAATCGGTGGCGTCATACAAAAGCTTTCCTGCGCCCAGCGTCCCGTCGTCGTTGACGCCAAAGGCCATCCAGATCGCCTTTTTCGGATCGCTTTGCGCGACGTAGAGCGTCTTCTCATCGGGAGAGAAACCGATCCCGTTGGGCCTCGCCAGTTCGGTGGTCAGCAACGTCAACTTGCCATCGGTGCCGTAGCGATAGACTCCGAAATGATCGAGTTCTCGGCGGGGATCATTCTCGCGATCGGGCAGCCCGTAAGGAGGGTCGGTGAAGTAGATATCGCCGTTGCTCTTCAGCGCTCCATCGTTGGGGCTGTTGAGCCGTTTGCCTTGATAGGAGTCGACCAGCGTTCTTTTGCCCCCATGGGGTGTCAGGACGCTCAGACGTCGGTCCCCATGCTCGCACATCACCAAGCGTCCCTGCTTATCCAACAGCAGCCCGTTGCTTCCGGGCTCCAGCCCATAGTAGGTGACACCGGTGTATCCCGAAGGATTCATGAACAGGGAGACTCCCTGCTTGGGGTGCCAGCGGAAGATCGAGTTGCGGGGGATGTCGGAAAAGAGGAGGTGCCCTCCATCGTCTCCAGCGATCCAGACCGGCCCTTCGGTCCAGGTGAACCCGGTGGCCAGCACTTCGATCTTGGCTTCCGGATCGATCAGCTGACTGAACTCCGGCGCAAACGATTCGATTTTGCCAAGCGTACGCATCGTCTGATTCTCCTCCGCCAAGCTCCAGGGCGCTACCATTCCGATCGTCAGGCAAAGCATGAGCAGACGAGACCAATGTCGTTTCATCAGAAAAATCTCCTTCGAACGATGAACCTGGTGTGAGAGGGTCTGCCGAAGCGGCAATCCGTCGGTGATGCCGGCAGGCGCATTGTAGAACAAATCGCTGGTACCGTCGCGCTGACTCCTACGGGGTAGCGATGCTGGACCGCTGGACTTGTCCGGCATGAAACTGAGAGTGCCGCCGCACCTTTCGCAGCATCCAGAGACGAAACGGCTTAGCGGACGGAGTTGCCTGGCTGCTTTTCCAAGGATAGATCCTGCGGTGAGGCGCGTGGGATGCGGGATTCATCGGGAATGCGAGCGGACCAGTTGGCGGTAGAGATTGAGGTAACGATCGAGCTGTTGGGGGAGCTGAAAGTGGGTTTCGATATGATCGCGATTCCGGGATCCTAGGAAGCTACATCGTTCCGGGTCGCTTGCCAGACGCACCACCATCTGCTCCCATCCGTCCCAATCTCCGCTAGCCACCGTTTGTTCATGCGATCCCTCGCACAGCAATTCTCCAATCCCTTCCACTCTTGTCACCGCCACCGCCATCCCTTCGGCCATCGCTTCCATCACCGCATTGGGCATCCCTTCGTACCGCGCTGGGAGAATCAGCAGTTGGCTAGTCGCCATCCAATCGCGAGGTCGATCGACAAAACCAACGGCATGGATACGGCTGCCGATCTCCCCATCCAATCGCTCGTGTAGCGACTTCCAATCGGACCGTCCACTTCCATCCCCAAGCAGCACCGCATGGTGCTTGGGAAGCTGGCGGAGAATGTCTGGCAATCGATGCAAAAGGATATCGAACCCTTTTTGCGGCTCCCATCGCCCTACAAACAACAGCAGGGGCGCTTCAGTGGGAATTCGATGGGATGAGCGGAGGTCGATCGCGTTGCCCTTGTCGACCTCCGACCGAATCGCGATTCCATTGGGGATGACTTCGATTCGCTCCTTCGAAAACGAAGGGTAGCGAATGCAGGCCTCAGCTACCGCGTTCGATACACAGACGACGCGCTGCATCCGGCGCGATGCCCATGCCTCCATACGCTGCCTGAGTCGACGCGGATCGGCGACGCGAATTCCACCCACCCACGGCACCCGAAACCGGGGATAGATCAAGCTTCCTAGAATATTGGCATGGAAGAGGAACCCCTGAGCGACATCGGGGCGATCGCTGGCGACCAGGCGACGCCAGCCAACAAGCACTTTGGCGGTCTGCCAGGAGGAGCGGCCACCGAGGAAGTGGAGCGGGATCGAATGGGAGGCCAATTGCCGCGCCAGCCCCTGGCGGCTGGGGGGAGGAGGCGGTCCCAAAGCGATGACGCGTACTTGGCATCCTCTCTTGGCGAGATGGCAAGCCAACTCCGTCGCGCATCGCTCCGCGCCCCCTACGTCCAGTTCGGTGATCGTCAGATCGACCCGCATGGAGTCCCCCACCAGGATCCGTTCCATCCACCTCGCAGCCCACTGCCCCCTGTATACAATAGCCGGTTGCCGAAAGAATGGGTTGCATCGTTGCCCAGGCGGCGACCGACGCGTGCGGTACCAGGGCCCGCCCGGTGAAAAAGACACCGGCCAGGAGCTGAGGGATCAGGGAGGATCGTTTCTGGATGGCCAAAAAGACGGGTAGGGAGATCGCCAACTTGGCGCCGTCGCTCCGATCGGCCATGGAATTGCTTGGGCGATCCCCCTGCATGACCGCGGCGCTTCGAACCGTTCGCAAGTCGTCGCCGTGGATCGGTTGGGGTGCTTGGCTGGGAGCGGTGGCGCCCTGGGTGGCGGCGATGGCATCGAGCGATGAACGCCCCCTGCTGGTGGTCGTGCCTCAACCCGCCGACGCGGAAACCATCGCCGCCGACCTCGCGTGCCTTCTGGGTGTATCGATCGAACTGTTTCCGGCACTTCTTGAGGAAATGGGGGTCGATGCGCTCCGCGACCAGGACTTCCTGGCTCGCCTGCAAGTGCTCAACCGACTCCATGCATGGCGACTTCAGGCAGGGCGACGCCAAAGCCAGTCCAACTCGGGCGACCAACCCCCGCCATCCGCTCCCATCCTTGTCGCGACGCTTCCGGCTTTGCTGCAACCGGTCCCCAGCCCCCGTCAATTGACCGAGGAACGGCGATCGATCGCTACCGGACAGCGTTATCCTGTCAACGAGCTGCGAGGTTGGCTGATCCAGCAAGGATATCACACGACGACGGCAGTCCAGTTACCTGGTGAATTCACGATGCGAGGCGGGATCGTCGACGTCTTTCCGCCGGATGCCGAGCATCCATTTCGGATCGAATTTTTTGATGACGAAGTGGAATCGATCCGTCAATTCGACGTCGTCACTCAGCGCAGTCTGCAGAACAGTTCGGCAGTGGAGCTGACTTCGGCCACCAGCACCACGCAGGAAGATGGCTGGCTGATGGACTATCTTCCCGACGATGCGATTCGAGTGCTTTGGGAGCCGGATTCGATTCGCCACGTCACCGAGTCCTTCGTCCAGAGGGCCCCCTTTCCAGAGCGATTTCGGTCGATCGATGACGCGCTGCAGGCGCTGGTCCGTCGCGATGCCGTCACCCTGGTTCAGGTGGCTCCCCCCGATGGCAGTTGGATCGGCGATCGCATTCCCCTTGGAGATGTCGATCGCTTTGGCGGGGACCTGGAAAAGCTGGCCGAGGAACTGACGCAGGCAGCCGCATCAGGGCGCCAGACGACACTGCTTTGCGTCAGCGAGGGAGAGCGTCAGAGACTGGAGGATCTGCTCGATCAGACGAAGGTGGAGCGGCGTGAGAGGATCCATCTGGCGGTTGGCTCGCTGAGCCTTGGGTTCGAACTGCCTCCGGATGGCCCCCTGATTCTCACCGTCCATCAGATGCTCAAGCGATCCCAGCTTCGTCGACATGCCAAGCGGGTCCAGTCTCGCGCGATCGACAGTTTTCTCGACCTTCGCGACGGCGACCTGGTGGTCCATCTGGGCCATGGGATCGGCGTCTATCGCGGGCTGAAGATGATCGAACGACTTGGAAGGAAGCAGGAGCATCTGGAGATCGAATTCGCAGAAGGCTCTAAGCTTTTCGTCCCGACCACCAAGATCGATCTGGTGCAGCGGTATGTCGGGGGAACGCAACTGCGTCCTAAATTGGCCAAGATCGGCTCGGGAAGCTGGGCCCGTCAGAAGGAGGCGGCGGAGTCAGCGGTGCGGGATATGGCGGCCGATCTTCTGGACCTTCAAGCCCGCCGCAGAAGCCTGATCGGAATCCAGTTCTCTGCCGACACCGTCTGGCAACACCAGTTCGACGGTTCGTTCCCCTACCAGGAAACCCCGGATCAGTGGACGGCGATCGAATCGGTCAAAACCGACATGACGTCCGCTCGACCGATGGATCGCTTGATCTGCGGCGATGTTGGATTTGGCAAGACGGAGGTGGCGATGCGCGCCGCCTTCAAGGCGATCGACAATGGATATCAGGTCGCTGTCCTGGTGCCGACCACGGTACTTGCCGAGCAGCACTACCGCACGTTTCGGGAGCGGATGGCAGAGTTTCCGGTGGAGATCGGAAAACTCAGCCGCTTTGTGCAGACATCGCAACAGCGACAGACGCTGGCAGGACTCGCCTCGGGACAGATCGATCTGGTCATCGGCACCCACCGCGTCGCTTCTCAGGATGTCCGCTTTTGCAATCTGGGACTGGTCATCATCGACGAGGAACAGCGGTTTGGCGTCGCCATCAAAGAACGGCTCAAACAAGTCCGTCCCAATGTCGACGTCCTGACCCTCTCCGCGACTCCCATCCCCCGAACGCTCCATATGTCTCTGCTGGGAGTCCGGGATATCTCCAATCTGGAGACCCCGCCAGCCGATCGATTGTCGGTGGAAACGCGCGTGGTGCGTTTCGATGAGAAGCTGATTCGGCAGGCGATCCAGCGGGAGCTCAACCGCGACGGCCAGGTCTTCTTTGTGCACAACCGGATCAACGACCTGTCTATCCTGGCTGATCTCCTCCAACGCATCGTCCCAGAGGCTCGCATCGGAATCGGCCATGGGCAGATGGAAGAAGGCCGGATGGAAGAGGTCATGCTCGACTTCATCGAACATCGAATCGATATCCTTCTTTCGACAACCATCATCGAAAGCGGACTGGATATCCCCAACGCCAACACCATCTTCATCAACCAAGCCGACCACTATGGACTTGCGGAGCTCCACCAGTTGCGAGGACGGGTCGGCAGGTACCATCACCAAGCCTATTGCTACCTGCTGGTCGAAAGGAACAAGCATCTGGAATCGGACGCGGCCAAGAGGCTACATGCGATCGAAGAATTCAGCCAGATCGGCGCTGGTTTTGGTATCGCCATGCGGGACCTGGAGATTCGAGGCGCCGGCAACCTGCTGGGGACCGCTCAAAGCGGCCATATCGCCGCCGTGGGATACGAACTCTACTGCCAGTTGCTGGAACAGGCGGTCAGGACACTGACCCACCAACCCCCCAAGCTGTCGATCGATGTCGAAATCCACCTGCCGATCGATGCCTACCTGCCGACCGAGTACGTTCCTGAGATGCGTCACAAGATCGATCTCTACCGCCGCTTGACTCGTCTGGAAGGGCTGGAAACGCTGGTGGCCATCCGAGGCGAAATGATCGATCGATTCGGAGAACTGCCGCAGCCAGTGGAGCGGTTGATGCGACTGGCGGAATTGCGGATCGATGCGACGCTTTGGCAAATCCGCGCGATCCAAGTGGACGACAAACACCTTCAAATTGCCTTTGCCGATCGCCGAAGAATCGAAATGCTGGCCAAACGCCACGGCGGGCGGCTTCGTGTCCTGGATGACCAGAATGCCTACTGGCCCTTGCCGGAAGGTGAGGTCGATTACCTGCTGCTGCTGCAAGAGCTATTGCGGCCACCGAACGAATCTTCTATAGCCAGCAGTCCGCAGGAGGCGACGACGCCCCCCAAGCCGTTGCCCAAAGCGCCGCGCCCCTCAGCCGTGCCGCGACCACCTACAGGCAGCAAACCGGGGTTACGTGGTTTCCTCCATCAGAAAAAGGACGGTCCGCCGACTGCATGATGCCCTGAGCCACCGCAGGGAACGATGCCGGCTGCGAGACGCCGCCCGCCGCACCATCACCTCGTTACGGCGCCAGCCGCAGGATGCAGTGTCACCCATGGCGACTCGTCCACTTCCAAGCCGATTCCCTGATCGTCGCCGGCCGAGCCCTTCGGGAAGTCGCGCTATCGCGCCTAGTCGCTTGATGCTGGCGATCCTCGCACTCCTGTCGATCGTCTGGCCAGCAGCAGGCCAGACGCTGACCGAACCGCTCGCACCTCCCGCTCAGCTTCTTACCCCCATCCCCAGCGCTCCCCCTCCAGGGACCATTCCCCCCGCCACGCCGACGGCTGCCATCGGACCTTTTGTGGGTGGCAGTGGTGTGCAGGGTGGTGACCCATCAGTCCAGCAAGCCAGTAGCTCGGTCCGCATGAGCCTTGGTGACAACCGCGTTAAGCTCGATCCCGCTTGGACGGGAAAACTATTTCGTCCAACGCGAGTCCTGGCGATTGTCGGCAACGAAATGATCCTGGAAGCCGATGTACGGACGATGATCGAACCCATGCTGCACAAGAACAAGGATCGCATCCCTGAAGAGCGGTGGGATGAGATGATCGAACAGCTATTGCGACCGGCGCTCTCAGAACACATCAAGCAGAAAAGTCTATCGCAACGCTTCATCAGAGACATGGTGGGGGCCAAACCACCCAAGGAATACCAGGAAGCGATGAAGAAGATGAGCCCTCGGTTGTCCGAGGCGTTCTACGGAAAATACCTTCCCAAGCTGATGAAAGACTACGAAGTCGAAACACAGCTAGAGCTGGAGTACAAGTTGCGCGACATGGGCAGCTCCCTAGCGGCTCAACAGAAGATCTTCCGTGACACCGTCCTAGCGCAACAGGCCCTGGAACAGCATGTCCCAGAAAAGCCATCGATCGAACTAGCCGATTTGCGAGACTATTACGATGCGCATCAAGATCAATGGGATCGCAAAGCACGGGTCCGCTTTCGGTTGATGTCGGTCCATTTCGAAAAACACTCCAATCGCCAAGAAGCGTTTCAACAGATCGCCGACATGGGCAATGAGGTGGTTTTCGGAGGAGCGAAGTTCGAAGCGGTGGCCAAACGGCGGTCGGAAGGACCGTTCGCTAACGAAGGTGGATTGTTCGCCTGGACCTCCAAAGGATCGCTACGCTCCCAAGTGATTGAATCGATCGTCTTCGAGATCCCCCCAGGACAGCTCAGCGAAATCCTCGAAGACGAAGAAGGATTCCACATCGTCGAGGTGCTGGAGCGGGAGGATGCACGAACCCAGCCGATGGAGGAGGTGCAGCAGGAGATCCGCAAGACGCTGGTCAAGCAGAAACGAAATGATGCCGAGAAGAATTTCGTCCGGGAGACGATTCTAGAGACGAACATCTGGACCCGCTGGCCCAATGACATCCCAGGCTCTAGGCCACTGGAAGAGGCGATCCCGGATCCTTGAGTCAACTGGCAAAAGGGATCGATGTTTCGAATCGCGCCGTGAATCCTTCGTTCGATTCTTCGATCCACATGGCCCACAGGGGATTCGGTTCGGCTAAACTTCGAGAATCGTCTCGATCAATTCGCCATATGCCACCTGGGTCACTCTGCGATGGATGCACGTGTCGAGCAGCTCAATCACCCCCTGGTCCGACACCATTTGAAGGCGCTGCGCGATGCCGGTTCGCCCCCTGCGGTCTTCCGTGAACAGGTGAGGCGACTTTCGGTGCTGCTAGCGGTGGAAGCCAGCCGCGATCTGCCCCTGGTCGACCAGGAGGTGGCGACACCCATGGAGCCGACCACCGTCCAGCAGCTTCGCGGTCGATTGGCGTTGATCCCGATCCTTCGCGCTGGACTGGGGATGGTCCCCGCGATGCTGGACATGCTCCCCGAGGCGGAGGTGTGGCATCTGGGGATGTACCGGGACGAATCGACCAGCCTCCCGGTCGAATACTATTGCAAATTGCCCGAACACGATCCGGCCGATGTCGCCTGGATCCTCGACCCGATGCTGGCCACTGGGGGGTCGATCTGCATGGCGATGGATATCCTAAAACGTTGGGGGGTGCGCGACATTCGAATTCTCAGCCTGCTGGGAACGCCCGAAGGGATCGCGCAGGTGCATCGACAGCACCCGGAAGTGCGCATCTGGGTTGCTTCGATCGATCGCAAGCTCAATGCCGCCAATTACATCCTTCCGGGGCTAGGGGATGCCGGCGATCGGCAATTCAACACCTTGATCCGCTGACCGAAAGCCTCATCCCGTCCCCCCCAACCGCTAGGAGAAACCTTCATGCAGCAAGCGATCAGCGCCCTGGGGCTTCTGGTGATGATCGCCATCGCTTGGATGCTCAGCTCTCATCGAAAGCACTTTCCTTGGCGCATCGTCCTAGGGGGACTGGGACTGCAGTTCCTTCTCGCCGTATTGGCTCTGCGAACACAAGGTGGTCGGTGGTTTTTTGAGTCGATCAATTCCGTGGTCAGCCAGTTGGTTGGGTTCGTCCGCGAGGGCGCGCTATTCGTCTTCCGGATGCATGGACTACCGCCCGATCACCAGTCGCTCACTGAAAGCCTCGTCGGTTCGTTTGCCTTCGGTGTCCTGCCGACGATCATCTTCTTCTCCAGCCTCATGGCGATCCTCTATCATCTGGGGTGGATGCAGTGGGTGGTGCGCCAACTGGCCTGGGGGATGCAAAGGACGCTGCGCACCAGCGGTCCGGAGACGCTTTCCGCTGCGGCCAATATCTTTGTGGGGCACACCGAAGCGCCGCTGGTGGTCAAACCCTACATCGAACGAATGACGCGATCGGAACTTCACGCGATGATGACCGCTGGCTTTGCAACGGTCACGGGAAGCCTGCTGGCAGCCTACGCCGGCTTTGGCATCGATGCAGGTCATCTGCTGACCGCCTGCATCATCTCCGCCCCGGCAGCGCTGCTGATCTCCAAGGTGATGGAACCGGAACTCAACCCCGAGCAGACGGAGCAAAGCCTCCGACTGGATTTGCCTCGCACCAGCCCCAACCTGATCGGCGCCGCTGCCGACGGCGCCAGCGAAGGGCTCAAATTGGCGCTCAACGTCGGCGCGATGCTGATCGCCTTTCTGGCGCTGATCGCCATGGCCGATTGGATGCTAGGGCAACTTGGTAAAACGCTGGGCGCGGTGACCACCGATGGCAAACCGCTGTGGTCGCTACCGGCTGCCCTGGGCTATGTCTTCGCGCCGATCGCCTGGGTCATGGGAATCGCTGCGGAGGATTGCCTCGCCGCTGGCAAATTGCTGGGGATGAAAATGGTCGCCAATGAGTTCATCGCCTACCAGCAACTGGGGGAACAGATCCAGCAGCAGATGATATCGGAGCGAACGCGGACGATCATGACATACGCCCTGGCAGGGTTTTCCAATTTCGGAGCCATCGGGATCCAAGTAGGCGGCATCGGCGCGCTGGCACCCGGCCGAAAGGACGACATCGCGAGGCTAGGTCTGCGCGCGATGATCGCCGGCACGCTGGCCTGCAACATGACCGCCTGCGTCGCTGGAATGCTCAGCAACTAACCAACGGTAGTCGGCTCCCCTTGCAGAGCCTCCGCAATGGAGAGTTCCGAGACAACCGAGGCTGCAAGTCCGCATGCTGGCCAAGCGCCGGGAACGGTGTCAAAATGAGGAATCTCTGAGGAAAAAAGGGGCTTCGAACCGGCTCCCTAGTGACGATTTGCCCCCTTGCGGCTACCATGCGGTGTCGATCGTTCAAGACCAATTGAGGGCTCGGTCCGCTCCGGATATTCCGAGTTCTCCCCGAAACGGCTACCCCTGCCATCCAACTGGTTTTAAGAGTTTTGGCAGAGAAAGGCGATCGAAAGGCACCCACGATTTGGGGGCACTTTTCCCGACACACTCACCGTATCGCGACTCCAGGGAGACCCTGCTGAAGATGACCGCCACCCATAGCTCCATCGATCAACTGGCCATCAATACGATCCGCACCCTGAGCATGGATGGGGTGCAGGCGGCCAATAGCGGGCACCCAGGGACACCGATGGCCCTGGCACCGGTTGCCTATCAGCTCTGGACCGCCAATCTTCGCTACGATCCCAACGACCCGCTTTGGCCCAACCGCGATCGGTTCGTCTTGAGCTGTGGTCACGCTTCGATGCTCATCTACTCGCTGCTCCATCTGGCGGGCGTCAAGCAGGTCGACCACCACGGGCATCTGGATCGCAGCAAACTGGCGATCCCCCTCGATCAGATCAAGCAGTTCCGGCAGCTTGGTAGCTGCTGTGCGGGGCACCCCGAGTCATGCGAAGCGGCTGGGATCGAAACCACCACCGGCCCCTTGGGCCAGGGTGTCGCTAACTCGGTCGGTATGGCGATCGCATCCCGGCATCTGGGAGCTCGCTACAACCAACCCGGACAGACGCTGTTCGACTACCGAGTCTACGCGCTTTGCGGCGATGGTGACTTGATGGAAGGTGTCGCCAGTGAAGCCGCCTCCATCGCCGGCCACCTGAAGCTAAGCAATCTGTGCTGGATCTACGACGACAACGGGATCACGATCGAAGGACACACCGACCTAGCCTTCAGCGAAGATGTCGCCCGAAAATTCGAGGGGATGGGTTGGCAGACGCTTCGCGTCACCGATGCGAACGATCGCCAGGCTCTACAAAAGGCTCTCGATACTTTCCACAAGACCACCGACAAGCCAACGCTGATCCTGGTCCGAAGCGTGATCGGCTATGGAAGCCCCAACAAGTCGAACACCCACGGTGCCCATGGCGCCCCCCTGGGGGAAGACGAAGTGAAGCTGACCAAGGCTTTTTATGGATGGCCGGAACAGGAGAAATTCCTTGTGCCCGACGGAGTTCGCGAGCACTTCGCCGAAACGCTGGGAGCCCGCGGCGCCAAGGCCAGCAGTCAGTGGAGCTCCACCTTCGATGCATTCCGAAAACAACATCCCCAGCAGGCCAGCGAACTGGATGCCATTCTCGCCGGGAAACTGCCCGAGGGCTGGGATGCAGGTCTGCAACCCTTCGAAGCCAGCGACAAAGGATTGGCTACCCGCGTCAGTTCGGGCAAAGTTCTCAACGCTCTCGCCAAACACTATCCCGCACTGGTCGGCGGATCGGCTGACTTGGCCCCTTCCACCATGACGCTTCTGGATGGACAGTCGGGGATGTCCGCTACAAACCCGGCAGGGCGCAACATGCACTTCGGGATCCGCGAGCATGGCATGGCTGCAGCGCTCAATGGCATGGCGCTTTCGGGACTGCGCCCGTTCGGCGCAACGTTTTTTGTCTTCACCGACTATCTGCGGCCTTCGATGCGGCTAAGCAGTCTGATGCGACTGCCAGTCTTGTATATCCTCACCCACGATTCGATCGGACTAGGAGAAGATGGGCCGACCCACCAGCCAGTCGAACATCTGGCTGCCTGCCGGTCGATTCCTGGACTGGATGTCTACCGTCCCGCCGATGCCAATGAAGTGCTAGAGTGCTACCGCACCTTGATCGGTCGCCTACGACGCCCAGCCGCCCTGGTGCTCTCCCGGCAAAATGTCCCAACGCTCGATCGCAATCACTACGCTCCTGCCGCAGACGCCGCACGCGGCGGCTACGTGGTCAGCGATTGCCAGGGAACACCCCAAGTGATCCTGATGGGCACTGGCAGCGAACTTTCCCTTTGCCTCGAAGCGCAGAAGACGCTGCAAGCCAAGGGGATTGCAACCCGAGTCGTCAGCATGCCCTGCTGGTCGGTCTTCGAGGAACAGGACGCCGCGTACCGGCAGTCGGTACTCCCTCCAGCTGTCAAGAACCGAGTGGCGTGCGAAGCCGGTGTGGTCCAGGGCTGGGAAAGGTACCTGGGAGAACGAGGCAGGTTTGTTGGCATGTCGTCCTTTGGGGCTTCGGGGCCCTACCAGAAGCTCTATGAGCATTTCCAGATCACATCGGCGAAAATCGTCGCCGAGGCGGAGAGTCTGATCCATCACCTTGCTTAGGTTCCTGCGATGAATGCCTCCGATGTCTATCTTGCGATCGATCTGGGCGCCTCCAGCGGTCGCGTCCTTGCGGGGATGCTCGATCATGGGCGGGTGGTTCTGGAAGAAGTCCACCGATTCCCCAACGGTCCTGTGGCAGTCGGGAACCGCCTAGCCTGGAATCTGCTTGGACTCTGGCAGCAGATCGAACAAGGCTTGACCCTGGCAGCCCAGAAATTCGGCGATCGAATCGTTAGCGTCGGAGCCGACACCTGGGGTGTCGACTACGTCCTGCTCGATCGCAACCAGGATCTGGTCGGCCCTGCTTTCTGCTATCGCGACACTAGGACGGTCGGCATCCTGCAGAAAGCCTGGACGCGAATGCCCCGGGAAGCGATGTTCCGCGAAACCGGCCTCCAGTTCATGGAATTCAACTCCGCCTTCCAGCTCCATGCCATGCGACTGGAGAACTCGCCCCTGCTGGATGTCGCCGACCGCTTCTTGATGATCCCCGATTTCCTCCACTGGATGCTCTGCGGCGTCGCCGCCAACGAAGCCACCAACGCCAGCACCACCCAGCTGATCCGCCCCGGCGATGGCAGTTGGTCGCAGGCGATGATGGAGGCACTGGAAATCCCTCCCCATCTGTTTGAGAAGACGATCCAGCCGGGGACCGTGCTGGGGGAGATCCGCAGCGATTTGGCCGATCGGACGGGACTCCCGAAACAGGTCCAGGTGACTGTCCCGGCCACCCATGACACCGGATCGGCGGTGCTTGCGGTCCCCGCCTCCCAGTTCGCTCCCCAGCAACCCGACTGGTGCTACATCAGCAGCGGTACATGGAGCCTCATGGGGGCTGAACTGCCCAGACCACTCCTGACCGACGCCTGCATGGCTCGCAACTTCACCAACGAAGGAGGAGCCCTGGGAAGTGTTCGACTGCTGAAGAACATTTCGGGACTTTGGCCGATCCAGCAATGCCGAGCGATCTGGCAGCGTCAGGGCAAAGACCTGCCTTGGAAGACCATGGTCCAACTGGCCGAATCGGCGCTGCCCCTCCAAAGCCTCTTCAATCCCGATGACGCCCGCTTCGTAGCCCCCGCCAACATGGTCGAGGAGATCCAGTCCTACTACCGATCGACCGGCCAAGAGGTGCTTGAGGATCCAGGAGCGATCGCCAGAAGCTGCTTGGAAAGCCTAGCGCTGCGGTATCGAGTCTGCTTGGGATGGCTGGAAGAACTCTTGGGCAATCGACTGGAGGTGATCCATATCGTCGGAGGCGGTGTGCAGAACCATCTACTTTGCCAGATGACTGCCGACGCCTGCAACCGCACTGTGGTCGCCGGCCCGATCGAAGCGACCGCGATTGGCAATGTGATGATGCAGGCGGTGGGGCGAGGCCAATTGGCCTCCATCCCCGAAGCAAGGCGTTTACTGCGGCAAAGCGCCGAAGTGGTGGAGTACCATCCAAGACAAGCCGCTGCCTGGAACGAAGCCGCCGCTCGATCGTTCTGAACGATCGCACTATTTTTCCCCTCGCCCGATCCATCAGGCGATTGGCCATCGCTTTCCAGATCCCTTTGCCGCCGGAGAGAGCTTGGCTCACAGGGCAAGCAACACCCTCTCTTTCCAGGATGACTTATCGATTCCCCCGTTCTCAACTCCCGCGACTCAGGAAAGCGACGGGGAGTGAATGAACCGATCGACTTGTCTAGCATCTCTGTGCCCTTGTGACTCCGTGAGATTCAATCTGCGACAGGAACGATCGGTGGCGAGTCCCGCGTCGAAGTCGGTCGGATCGATTCAGTAGCCGAACTCAGAAGCCAACCGAGTGGTTAGCGCGTCATTTGATTGATCTGCTGATCAAGCTGCGACGCTTCCTGGCTGGCTTGCTGCAGAGAAACACCCTGCGGAATCCCCGGTCGCAAATGGCCTGTCGCAGTCAGCCACGCCAATTGAAGCAGCCGCTGTTTTTGTGCGACTAGCTGGAATAGCCGATCTACATCAATGGACTTGCCCTGGGGAACTTGCGGTTTGCCTTGGTCATCCAGTTGCAAGCCCCACTCCTTGGAAAGCGGTCCGGCGACGACCGCCTGCCCCTCCTCATTGGGATGAACCCCGTCTGCCGCAAAGGTGAAATCGGGGGCGATCTTTCGACGATCCAGCACCGCCTGCTTCATCGCACCGTGAAGATCGATCACCTTCCAACCTCGACTCTGCTGCTCCAAAAGCCACCTGGAATAGGCCTCCAACACCTCGTCGTATCCGGCGTACGGTTGACGATATTCGTCCAGCCCAGCGGGCAGCAGTCGATCCTGGATCGGATGCGCATCAAAAAAGGCAGGAGTCAAATGAATGATTCCAGCACCCGATGCCTCCACCTTCCGATGCAACTCTTCGATCCCTTCTTGAAATTTTGCCATCCGATCTTTCGCAAGCGGATAGTAGATCCCGTCGTTCATCCCATAACAGGCAACGACCAAATCTGGCTTGGTCTGCTGGAGGATGCGATCGAGCCGTTCCCCGAGCACGGGTCTAGGAAACTGACCACCAGCGTGCCCCGGCTCACTCAATCCCGACACCGTCTCGCTAGGCAACCCAAGATTCAGAAACTCCACCTGTCGCTGGGGCAATTGCAATCGCATCGCCGTCTCCAGCCTCTGCACATAGCCACCTGCATGCGTGATGCTATCGCCAAGAAAAACAATCCGTCCCACCTGCGGAAACTCACCCGCCGTGGCCATCGGCAGCGTTATGGTACCCGCAAGAAGAGAAACAGAAATCAGGCAAAGCCTAGCGAGCCAGGGGAGGCGGTGAACCATGTCAAAAGCCCTCGCGGATCAGCAATACGATGGGAAAGAACGTAGAGCAGGGGAGCCAGAACCAACTGCACTTGGAACACTGCAATCAATCTTCGTCCGATTCGATGACGATCCGATCGAACCAACCGAGAAGCCCGATGTCTTCTAGAGTTGCCCAACGATTGGGTGGCTCCCAGATCGACTCCCCTGTGCGAGGCGATTGCGCCACCTCGGAGGAGGAGTAGATCGGCGGTTTTTCCAGATCGGGATTCAGCCAGATCGCTTCGCACTCGTCGCAAACTACGAGCCCATGCATCTGGCGCGTCGCAACGCCGCAAAGGCGAACCCGAGCCAACCCGCTACCGCAACGAGGACAACTGCCAACGTAGGTCCAGGGATCCTGGCTACCATCCCGACGATCCGGTCGGTCCTCATAGGATTCTTCTTGGTCCATCGTCGACTCTTCTTGCTATTAGCACGGGAAGCGATAAAAAAGCGGCTCAGGGAACCGGAAGCTCTCTTCAAAATGGAAATGCTGTAATCACGCGCTGGCCATCCAGTACCATCCGCATCCGTTTGGTGGCGGGATTGCCGGATCGCTTCCCATCTCGGCCACCGATGTAACCAATCGGCTTCTCGAAAGTGGCTTCATAGACTTTACGACCGTCTTCCTCTCGGATGCGAACGTTCGGATTCTTCTCGCGCCCCATTCGATATGCCTCATCGATCCGACGAAGCACCTCATCCAGCGTTCCGTGAAAAACGCCGTGCCTGCCCGGCCGCCCAGGATCGTCCTGCAAATGCTTTTCGATATGCCGTAATCGATGCCCCTCTTCACTCCCCGGGGTATAGACCAATCCCTCCGGCGAGAGGAATCGATCACCAGGCTGCGGCAGGAGGAAAGGAGTGTCATCGGGCGGTGCGACTGCCGGGGCATTTTTGCCCCCCTTACCGGCCGCTAGGCTTTTAGAAGATTCCAACTCCACTTTCGATTGCGGCGTGCTGTCCTTCATCTTTCCGCCGAACAGATCGCCTGGCTTGGGAGGCGATGGCGGCGCTGGCCGCCTGGATGGTTGAGCGGGAGTCACGATGGGATCTGCGGGAGCCTTACTATCCGGCCGGAGAGTCACCGGCGGTAGCGTCACCGGATCCCCCGAAACCATTTCCCCGGCCTTGGACGGTCGCTCACCCTGCTGCCTCCAGCCCATGCGCTGATAGACCCAAGGCTGGACAACTGAGTAAAACCAAAGCAGCAAAAGCAGACCGATCAACCACCGCAATGGAAGTCGTCGAATCAGTACCGACCAGTCAGGTTGCCGGTTCATCGCGGTCGATCCCTCGAAAGTTCGTCCCAGCGACCCAATCGCATTGAGGTATCGCTTCTTGACAATTGTACATGGAGGCATCGGTCAACGGGTGCGATCCGACCTGCATGGCCGGGACGGCCATGCCACTGGAAAATCGCTCACACAACCTAAGGGATCTCTTTCTTCGTAGGGTGTGTGAGGCCGTCGGTTGTCGGCAGTCGTTCCAATGCGACTGATCGCTGGAAAAAATTGGACTTCCCAAGTCGTTGATCACGACGGCGGAACACACCAATTCGGGCGATCGACGTTTGGTTGTGGTCTATTCACGGTCCGGACGATCGTCCTGCGATCAGACCTGCATGGCCGGGACGGCCAAGCGACTGGAAAATCGCTCACACAACCCAAGGGATCTCTTTCTTCGTAGGGTGTGTGAGGCCGTCGGTTGTCGGCAGTCGTTCCAATGCGACGGATCGCTAGAAAAAAATCGGACTTCCGAAGTCGTTGACCACGACGGCGGAACACACCAAGTCGGGCGATCGACGTTTGGTTGTGGTCTATTCACGGTCCGGACGATCGTCCAGCGATCCGACCTGCATGGCCGGGACGGCCAAGCGACTGGAAAATCGTTCACACAACCCAAGGGATCTCTTTCTTCGTAGGGTGTGTGAGGCCGTCGGTTGCCGGCAGTCGTTCCAATGCGACTGATCGCTAGAAGAAAATCGGACTTCCCAAGTCGTTGATCACGACGGCGGAACACACCAAGTCGGGCGATCGACGCGTGGTTGTGGTCTATTCACGGTCCGGACGATCGTCCAGCGATCCGACCTGCATGGCCGGGACGGCCATGCCACTGGAAGACAAACGACCTGATCACTCACCCAATCTGGCTTCAATGGCTTATGCCTAGCTGGCGATATCTCCCTTGCCAAACGAATGCTAGCACTCTTCTGAAGTCCACGGCTGCCAGCGAGATCAAGTCATATTGATTCCAGCCAAGCCGAGGGATTATACATTTCTCACGTCATGGATTGACAACGGTAGATGGGCGAGCCAGGGAGGTGCCAGGGTGGTTTCAGAAATCAAACATTGCAGAATTTGCAGCAATCGCCATTTGGTTCCGGTCATCCATCTTGGGTCGCAGGCTCTTACCGGAGTCTTTCCGAAAACGATCGATGAGCCGGTACTGGAAGGTCCGCTGGAATTGGTTCAGTGCGACACGCGCGAGGGAGGTTGCGGTCTAGTCCAGCTCCGTCACTCCTACCCACTGGATGCCATGTATGGTGAAAACTACGGCTATCGCAGTGGCCTGAACGCATCGATGGTCCGCCATTTACACCATCGCGTCGCCACAGTGCAAGAATGGGTCCAGCCGCAAGCCGGTCAGATTGTTCTGGACATTGGCAGCAACGATTCGACGACGCTTCGCGCCTATGGAGATCGCGGCCTGAAACTGATCGGAATGGACCCAACCGGGGTCAAATTTCACACTTACTACCCTGAGTGGGTCGACCTGATCCCCGACTTCTTCTCTGCCCAGTCATTCCAAGACCGCTTTGGCTCGCAAAAAGCGAAAATCGTCACCTCCTTTGCGATGTTTTATGACCTCGATGACCCGACCGATTTCATGAGGCAAATTGCGTCGATCCTGGATGACCAGGGAGTGTGGGTGTTCGAGCAAAGTTACCTTCCGCTGATGGTGGAGCGGAATGCATACGATACGATCTGCCACGAACACCTCAGCTACTATGGCGCAGCGCAGATCGCCTGGATGGCTGAGCGAGCCGGCCTGAGAATCATCGATCTGGAAGCCAACGATATCAACGGCGGCAGCTTCTGTGTCACCGTCGCTCATCAACACTCCCATTTCCCAGACGCATCCGCGTTGGTCCAAAAGTGGATCGACCGCGAGCAGCGGGAAGGATATCTGGATCTCAGTCGCATGCAAGCCTATCGACGCGAAGTGGAGCAGCATCGTGATCTGCTGTGTGAGACGGTGCATGCGATCGGTCGCGCGGGAAAGAGCCTCTACGGCTATGGCGCATCGACCAAGGGGAACGTGCTTCTGCAGTACTGTGGTTTCACCTCCCGCGATGTTTGGGCGATCGCCGAAGTGAACACAGAGAAATTCGGCCGATGGACTCCGGGCACCCATATTCCCATCTGCTCGGAGGCAGAAGTACGCGCTGCCAAACCGGACTACCTGTTGGTGCTGCCATGGCACTTCCGCGAAGGCATCGTTCAGCGGGAATCCGATTACCTGCAGCAAGGTGGCCGCTTGCTCTTCCCACTCCCCACCATCGAGTCTGTCGAGTCCACACCGGCTCGCCGCGCCGCCGCTTGATCCGGTAGGCTCATCGGTCTACGCCAGCTGCCGAACGCTCATCCGGCAGGATTTCCCCGGCACCTGCGATTCTGCGGCGCGCTAAGTTCGGCGGATCGATGGATCGGATCCGCGCGGCCTCTGCTGCATGATCGCTATCCTTCCTAAACAACGCCCATCACGGTGGCGAGTTGCACTCCAAAGGGGTGCCATGTGATAGCCCGGGGCAACGCACCGGGCTCGCTGGTCCCCCAATCCGATCCTTTCTTTCTCTCTCCGCGCCTTGGTGGCTCTTCGAGATCACCCACTGGAAGCCAAAAAATGTTGCGGATGGATGATGTGGCAGGCGTTCAGCGATCATCGAGCCATCGGCTGGCGGCTAAATCAGTCCGACCGCGTGGCGCGCCCAATTCCATTTCGCCCCCAAATCGACCCTACCTCAGCCGCCGCACCACTCCGATAACCACCCCCAGGATCGTGGCGTTGTCGACATAGATCGGCTGCATGTTCCGGTTGGCTGGTTGCAACCGAATTCTCCCCGATTCGGGAAACCAATACTTCAGCGTCGATTCCGCTTCCTCAGTCTGTGCCACCACAATCTGGCCAGGATAGGCATACGACTGCTTCTGAATGACCACCCAGTCCCCATCGGCAATATGTGCGTCGATCATCGAATCGCCACAGACTTCCAGCGCAAATCGGTCCTCCCGCTCAAACAGCTCCGCGAAATCAATCGTCTCCCGCTGCTCAAACCCCATCGTGCAGACCCCCGCCGCTACCCGACCCGCCAAAGGAAGCCCCTTGGTCTCCCTCCGCCTCATCGGCTCCACCAACTCAATCGCTCTCGATTTGTTGGCGTCCCGCCGGATCATCTTCTTTCGCTCCAGCGCCCGCAGGTGACACATCACCCCATTGGGACTCTTGATCGCCAGATGCTCTCCAATCTCCCGAACCGTCGGCCCATAGCCGCGATTGAGGATCTTCTCTCGGATGAATTCATAGACCTTCTGCTGGCGTTCGGTCAGCGGGCGTCCCATAAGAGCGAAATCCTTTCCAGGATGTCCATTTCACACGACCAAAAGGGGTTGCCGATACACCGGCGAATATTGCCCTTTTGTCCATTCCTTGGCACTATACGCTGATGTACAAAAATAGTCCACCCTCGGAGCTCAATTTTCAGTGGACGGCCGTTCCGCAGCGCGCGGCGATGGTTCTGGATTCGAACTTGAGGAAGGCGTTGGATTGTCGGCCAGGAGTTTGGCCAATTGAGCGGCTTCCGGGGAATCCTTGTAGTGTCGATCGAGCGGGTAGCAGCCGCTGATCAGTCCCTTGCGCGGCGCGGTGGTGCAATCGCTGAAGGTACGACAAACCAACTTGCGCTGCACGGCGGTCCCCGAAAGGGTATCGACGGGAAGATGAGGATAGGAAAGGACCATTCGACCCAGTCCCACGCAGTCGATGGCGCCGCTTCGGACGGAACCCTGAGCGACGTGGGGGAGAAAGTCCTGCAGGTAGGTATAGCCGCTGCCGACCATCACCATCTGGGGAATCGCTTCCTTGCAACGCTTGGCCATCTCCAGATGCCTGGCGACGCCGGCGAGCGGATCCTCGGGTGGCGGATAGCCATCGGAGGGAGGAAAGGCCGCAGGCCGCTGAAGATGAGGGGTATAGTAGGGACTTCCACTGGTCAAATTGACCATCTGGACGCCCGATTCCTTTAGCAGTCGCAACAGGGCGATCGGCTCGGTCAAATCCGGCTTGGTTGGGTCCTGCCTATCGACTCCGAAACCAAGCTCATACGGCATCCCCGATTCCCATGTCATCGGCGCGCCTTCGCCGCCTTGCCTATGGAACGGGATGGCATCGTAAAGACTCAGCCTCACCCCCACCATCAGCTGCGGAATCTCTTCCCGAATCCTTTCGATGATCCTCCGCAGCAGACGACTTCGCCCTTCCAGATCACCTCCAAAACGCCCAGCGCGATTCCGGGCGCTGAGCAGTTCGTGCATCAGATAGCCATGGCAAGCCTTGACGTCGACGAAGTCAAATCCCGCTTCCCACGCTACCTTCGCACTATCGACAAACCGGTCGCTCAGTGCCTCTAGCTGCTGGTCGGTCCACACCATCGAATCGTCACCTGGATCAATCCCCACCCGCTGGTCCAGCAGCAGATGATGGAACGCAATGCGCGGCTCCAGTGCTTTCCCATGGGGTCTCGCATAACGGCCGCTATGCGTCAGCTGCAGCCCCACCAGCAGGTCGGTCGGCTCCCCGGACTGCCCCAGCTTGGCCATCGCTTCCCGATGGCCCTCTTTCAGCAGTCCCAGGAGCTGTCTCCAAGATTCCAGCTGCACCCGGGTGGCCATCAGTTGCTGGGGATTGGCGCGGCCATCAGGCTGGACCGCTGCTGCCTCCCCACCCCAAATCAACTTCGCGCCGCTTTCGCCAAAACGCCGCCATCTCCGCCGCGTCCAGTCGGTCGGATGCCCGTCGCTGGTCCCATCCCATCCTTCCATTGGATGGATGCACCACCGATTCCCAACGGTTCGCTTTCCAACCTGTAGGGGCCACGCCATCGGCGATCCCTCAGCAGCCGTCCAGATCCGGTCGTCGACAGGCCAAGAAAACCCTAGCTTCTGCCAATGCGACGAGAGCCCCGCGGGGGTTCTTAGCTGCGCTACTTTCGGAAACTGCATCGCCCCTCCCTTTCCAACAACCTGAATGCATGTCGATCCCCACTTTCTCTTGCCGCTTCGTCTTCCACCATCCTACCATTGGACCAGCCTATGCCGCTGGCCTTTAGTTGCCGTGCCCATCCAGCAGTTGGTTCTCTGGTCGACGCCCCCGAAAAACCGAGAACCCACTTTGCCAGATCCAGCCTCAGCCCCCTTCGACAGGAGGCAGTCGACGATCCGAGTTCCCTGGATACATGGCGAAAAGAGCCAGCAGGAAATAGACGACGTAGAGCCGGGTCGCGGTCGAACGGCTGAAGGGCCAGGTAGCCGGATCGGCCGGCAACAGAAACGTTAAATACCACCATGCATCCAGCAACAACAAAAGGCCAATGGCCGCCAGCAACGCTCCCTGCTGGCATCGTCGCAGCCCTTTCCCCGCCTGCTGTCGATCGATCGCCTTTCGCCCCGCGTAGTATCGCACCAGCACAGCGATCACCGGCAAGACCAGCAGCGCGATCTCAGCCAACCGGCGATTGCCCGGAGCGATTCCTCGAATCACCAAGGGAGTGGCCCAAACGATCGAGGGAAGCACTCCGTCCCATCCGACGGCTCTGGCCAACCAACGGATCCACATGTAGTAGCACTCCCCCAGGGGATTCTCCAACGCCTAGGTATTTGGCCGATCCGGTCCCCGCGGCTTCTGCTTGAGCGTCTGCCATGCGGCGACCATCTGGGCATGGGTCGCGCCTGGGTGCTCCTGATGGTACCGACGGACATGCTGGTTGTATTCGAACTGCCGGCCGATCGGAAGCTTCGGCCCACGCATCGATTGTCGGTAGACCTCCACTGCTTCTGCGAGCGACCGCCCTATGCCTTCGCGCAAAAACCGCCTCAGCGGCTCGTTGAATCGAAACGACTTCCCCAACCGTTCCTCAAAGTAGGCTCGAAGCAAGGCGGTGCATCGCCATCCGGTTCCAATCCTGGTCTGGTCGCTGAAGCTAGTTGGCATCTCTCGGGTACCACGCGGAATGGATGCGGGCTGCCCGCGTTTGAGTTGTTTCGTTTGGCTGTTTAGGGTCCCACCTTGCCGCAGAAACGCTTCAATCCGCTGAAGAATCTCCTCCTTGCTCCCCCCACACACCATCCCTGAAGATCGGCAGAAAGCCTGAAGCTGATCTTTGCGCCAACGCCAGCGTCGCAACTCCTCCACCGACAGCGCCCCGGTCAACTCCGGTCGGAACTCCTTCGCATCTTCCATCCGTATCCTCCAATCCTCACGACGATCGTCTCCCGCACCGCCATTTCTCCCAGAACCTTTCCTGAACCTGCATCACGCTCCGTCCATCGATCCCAACGACTCCCTTCAATCGGCCCTTTTCCCCTCTTCCAAAACCAAACGGATCTCGGCCAACGGCTTGGCCGCTTTCAGGCGATACCATCCAAGGCGACCGGGAATCGGCTTAGTCCAATCGAAAAAGAGGGCCCCCTCTTCGACCACCACCCTAAGCTCCATCCTCAGTCGATCTGGCGGTTGCAGTCCACCTTCCGCCATGGACTCTCTCAGCGATCTCCAACGCTTTCCCTCTCGCATCGGCAAATGACACATCGGCTCCATGCAGCAGTAGGCGGAGTGATTCACAAAACGCAGATCGACGCGAACGATGTCCCCCTGCAAACTGGCAGCAATTCCGTAGTGCGACGGGATCTTTTCGCCCAACCTTCTGGGATCGGGACTTCGGTTTTGCGCCAGGACACGGACGATCACATCCGTCAGATCGATCGGCATCGCTTCCCCTGGCATGAAAGCTTCTCCTGGAAGGGTGGATTTGGGCTCAGAGCCTCAATGCCCATCGGCTCAGGTTGCCTGCCCAGCTTGATCCAGCAGCGCGAAGACGGCATCGCGAGCCCCTTGGGGGTCGACAAGGCTCAACACCTCCAGCTCCTTCCCCTGAGCACTCCAGATGCGTCGATCAACCCAGGTCATGCCGCGCGTCTTCTCCCCATCCAGTTCGATCTCGATCGACACTTCCTCACTGCGGAACAACTCCGGATGCAGGATCGCCAGCAGGCCGGTGATGGCTGGCATCGGAAACGACTCCACCCCCAGCGAGTGCCGCGCTGCGCGAAAGAAATGCGTCGCCATCGGGTGAAGGATCCGCCCGGCTCGCGTCCACTTCCCAGGAAGCCTGTCCATCAGCTCCCATCCGAAGGCCAGTTGGCGGCTGGTGTGCAGAGGCACCAGCGATTTGGTTGTCGACGACCGAAAGACAGCCGATGCGCTGCTCGGATCGAAGTGGGCATTGAATTCGGCAACTGCCGTGACGTCGCCGATCCCATCCAGAGAACCGGCGCAGACCACCAGGCGATCGACGGCATCTTGAAGAGCCGGATCCTTCTGAAAGACTTTGGCGATCGATGTCAGCGGACCGGTGGTCAGGCAGGTGATTCGACCTGCGTAGGTCCTCAACTGCTCGGCAATCAGTTTCTCACTGGCCACTGCATGATGCCGACCGACCGGCGGCAATTGGATGTTTCCCAGCCCATCTTCCCCATGGAGCGATCGCCAATCCCCCGTCGGCGCTCCCTCCGGGTCGCTTCCAACCGCCAGTCGCGGCCGCTTGGGGGGATCGAGCGATTCGATGAGCGACAGAAGGTTCTGGCCGCTTCGATGCGCCTCGACAATCCCCGCACACGCCGTGATGGCCACCACCTCCAGTCGCGGATCGAACAGCGCCATGGTGATCGCCAACGCTTCATCGATCCCAGGGTCGCCATCGATCAGGATTTTTCGGGTCATCGACAATGCTCCTGGCGGATCGTGGGCCAGTCGGATACTGGGAAGTTGGGCGCCTCGGCCAGTCGCTTCCCCGGGCAACCGATCCGCCGACCGTTTCCGATTATATTCATCTGGCAGGAATTCGACCTTGCCAGAATCCCAACAGTCCCGCGCTTTTTCCCCAAGGGAGATCCCGAGAGATGACGAATCGATGGTCGCGTCGCGTCTGGCTAACGGGCTGGGGTACCAGCATCCTGGCAGGTGGCCTGGGGAGACAATGCCCGGGGGAGCAGCCACTAGGGACCAGCGATGGCAGGTTGTCCCTGAACTCCCGAACCGCTCAAGGGAAGGGTGCCGCTGCCACGGTGCACCCCATCGCGACCCACGCGGCCATCGCGATGCTGGAACTGGGGGGGTCGGCGGTCGACGCGGCGATCGCTGCGGGGCTTTGCCTAGGGGTGGTCGATGGCCACAATTCGGGTTTGGGAGGTGGTTGTTTCTTCCTGATCTATCACCAGCCGCAGGGAGCGGTCGCCATCGATGGTCGTGAAGAGGCTCCCCAGGCAGCGACGCGAGACATGTTTCTGGAGGAAGGAAAGGCGAATGGTCGCAAAAGCCAGACCGGCCCCCTCGCTTCGGGCATTCCGGGGCAACTGGCCGCCATGGAAGAAGCCCACCGGCGGTTCGGAAAACTCCCCTGGAAAACGCTCTTCGGTCCCGCCATCCAAGCGGCCCAGCAGGGCTTTTGGGTGGGACCTGCCACAGCTCTGGCGATTCAATCCGAAGCGGCTGACTTAGCGCAGAATCCAGCGAGTGCTGGACTGTTGCTTCCAGGAGGAAGACCGCTGGCTGTCGGACAACGACTGATGCAACCGGAACTCGCTCAAACCCTTCGCCATCTCGCCGACGAAGGGAGTAGCTACTTCTATCGCGGACCTTTTGCTGCTGCCTGCTGCAAGAATCTAGGAGATGCGGGTGGCATCGTGACGATGGCAGACTTTGAACGCTATCGAGCGATCGAGCGGCGGGCGATTGGATGGCGATACCGCGACAAGACGCTTTATGGTTTCCCTCCCCCCAGCTCCGGCGGCCTCCACATCGCTCAGATGCTGCAGATGCTGGAGCGATTCCCGCTGGCTCAAATGCACTCCGAAGATCCGGTGCGGTTCTATCATGTGGTGGTCGAGGCGATGAAGCTGGCTTTCGCCGACCGCGCGCATTGGCTAGGAGATCCCGATTTCGTCCGCGTCCCTGCCGGCCTGGTCGATCCCACCTACTGCCGCTCCCTCTCCGACAGAATTTCACTCGATCACGCCACCGAAGTCCCCGGCCCCGGCACTCCTGACGACCTGACTGAGTCGTTTGAGAATCGCAAGCACACCACCCACCTGACCGCAGTCGACTCGCAGGGAATGTGGGTGGCGATGACCGCAACCATCAACACCACCTGGGGCAGCAAGGTGATGATTCCCGGAACAGGGGTCATGATGAACAACGAAATGGATGATTTCAGCATCCAACCCGGAATCCCCAATGCCTTTGGGCTGGTGGGGGCGGAGGCGAATTCGGTGGCCGCCGGCAAGCGCCCTCTGTCCAGTATGTCTCCCACCATCGTTTGCGATTCTTCCGGCAAAGCGATCTACACCTGCGGTGCGGCAGGAGGCCCCAAGATCATCAGCGCAACGCTGCTGAATCTGCTGCGCGGCATCGATCTGGGCCTATCGATTGACGCCGCGATCGCCGCCCCGCGAATCCATCATCAGTGGCGCCCAGACCGAACCGAAATCGAAGCCCACATGCCCCGATCGATCGTCGATGGTCTAGCATCGATGGGCCATACCACCCGCACGGTGCGTCATCTAGCCACCGCCCAGGGGGCTCAGGCAGTGCCGGTGGGGGTGCGAGCCGCATGCGATCCTAGAAGCTATGGATGGGCCAAAAGCTTTCGATAGGAAATCGAGTTTTGGATAGGAACTAAGCCAGTGGCTAATGAGGCCATCCAATCGTCAGACCAATCCTTTCACGGTCTCGCCATGACAACCTAAAGCCCACTGCGTCGATCGAAATATCCTGGTCAGCACGTCGTCGAGGGAAAAATGGTGCATCGAGCCTTCGATGGGCTGCGGTGCAGTCGATAAGGGAGCGATTCACCCTGGCTGCGCAGTTCCCAGAATCGCCCCTTCACTCCAACCTCCGCGACTGCACTCCAACATCCGCGACTGCGCTCCAACCTCCGCGACCGCGCTCTGCAGCGCAGCAAAAAGCGTGCTACTTGCCCGCCTGCCGAGCGACCCATTTGGCGTAGAGGTTGTTTCCAGCCATCAGACTCTGATGGTTGCCTTCATCGACGATGCGTCCCTGGTCCATCACCAGAATCTTGGTCGCGTGCCGAACGGTGCTTAGACGATGAGCGATCACCAGGGAGGTGCGTCCCTGAAGCAAATGCTTCAGGCTTTCCTGAATCATCTGCTCGTTGTCGCTGTCCAGGTTGCTGGTGGCTTCGTCGAGGATCAGAATACGAGGATCCGCCAAGATCGCTCTGGCGATTGCCAGCCGCTGGCGCTGCCCTCCAGACAACTTGACTCCACGCTCCCCGATCACAGCCTGATAGCCTTCGGGAAGCCGTTCGATGAACTCGTTGGCACAAGCCCATCCTGCGGCTTGGATCACCTGTTCCATCGATGCTTTGCGGGCGCCATAGGCGATATTCTCTGCGACGGTCCCATCGAACAGAAACACCTCCTGCTCGACGATCCCCAACAGCTTTCGATAGCTGTCGACCTGAAGATCCCTTAGATCCTTTCCATCGAGCAGAATGCGACCGGCTGTTGGATCGTAGAAGCGCGCGATCAGATTGCAGAAAGTCGTCTTCCCCGCACCACTTGGTCCCACCAACGCCACAGTCGCTCCTTCAGGTATCTCGCAGCTGATCCCATTGAGGACCGGGTGATCGGACTGTGGGTACTGAAACGAAACATCCTCCAGAACCATTCGGCCACGCACTTGAGCGCGATCCAAAGAGATAGCGCCGGGGTTGGAGGCAAACTCCTTGGGCTCCTCCATGATGTCGAGGACTCGATCCAGTCCCGCCAGATTGTTCTGCAGCGTCACGGCGGTGTTAGCGATTGTGGCGATCGGACCCATGAGCATTGCAAGATAGACCAGAAACAGCATCAAGTCGCCTAGCGTCAGCTGCCCCTGGAGAATCTGCCAGCCACCATAGAGCAGCAACATCGCGGATGCCGAAGGCACCAAAAACTCCCACACCAACTCCACCACGCGCATCCGCATCCAGACTCGCACCTGTTTTCGAATGAACAGATGGTTTCCGAGCATGAACTTCTGCGATTCGGCCTGCTTGCGGCCGAAGGTCTTCACCACGCGAATCCCACCAAACGCTTCGGTCGTCGCCGCATCGATCCGCTGCCGCTGAGCCCGCACATCTCGATGCAACGGGCGGATCTTCTCGATCCAATTGCGATGGGAATAATAGACCAGTGGCAGCAATAGGATCACGATGGTCATCAAACGCCAATCAACCATCACCAGAATCACCAGGCTCCCCAGAAGCTGCACGATCGCCTGCCAAGGCTGGTTGAGCATGGTGGTGATCAATTCACCAACCCCCCCTGCATCCTCGCGCAAGATGCTGTTGACCCCTCCACTTTTCAGCTGCTGGATCCGATGCAACGGAAGATTCATGAACTGATCAAACAGTCGCGTTCGCGTCGACGACTGCACTCGCTGAACAGTTCGGAAACTCATCCACCTAGCCCAAAGGCTGACCAGCAAACGGACCACTGACACCATGCCCGCAAGCACTACGATCGCTACCAACAACCCCATCTTGGGAAGTTGCTCTAAGCGAGCGGGCATCCAGTCGGGCATCGGGCGTGGGGGCGATGTGAGCACCAAGTCGATCGCCAATTTGGTGCTGTAGGGGGGGATCAAGGAGAGAAGTGTCGTGATGGTTAGAGCCACAAGGACCGAGACGACGTGGAGATGGAAACCATCCAGCAATCTCCAGAATTCACGAAGCAACGTTCCGAAGGGGCGTGTCCGACGCCCCTCCAGCATCGTTCTCTCCGGGCTGCGACGATCGACCCTCGCCCGCTCTTCCAGCAGACGAGTGGTCGGTTGCTTGAGTTCCTGAAGGTAGTCTTGAAATTCTTCACGACTCGGCTTTCTTCGCCCGATCATCGACACTCCCGCTTCTTCGGCCAACCCTAAAGCGACAACATCGAACGAAAGTCGGCCATTCTCCGATCGAGATCCTCACGCTCGATCGACTGCATCCTCGAAAGGCTGAAATCCTCGACGTTGTAACTGGCCACCAGAGTACCGTAGGCCAAGGCGCGACGAAGTGTCTGGGCATCGGTCTGATCCGCCGATGCAATGTAGCCCATCATGCCACCAGCAAAGCTGTCGCCGGCACCTGTTGGATCGACGATATGAGCGGTCGGGTAGGCTGGAAGCGCCTGCACCCCATCAGGCCCAAAAAAGATCGCTCCATGCTCCCCCTTCTTGACGATCACCAACCTTGGCCCCATCGATTGAATCGCCTTGCCGGCAGCGATCACATTGCTCTGTTCGGTCAGCAGTTTCGCTTCGCTATCGTTCAGCACCAGCCCGTCGACTCGCTTGAGCAAGGCCATCAAATCGGGGTGGGCGGTCTGAATCCATAGGTCCATCGTGTCGGCAACGACCAGCTTCGGACGACGCACCTGGTCCAGCACTTTCATCTGCACCGAAGGGGCCGCATTGGCTAGAAACACATACGGGGAATCGCGAAAGGTCTCCGGGACCTTCGGATCGAAGGAACCAAAAACATTCAAATCGATCTCCAGCGTCTCACGGTCGTTCATGTTGGGAAGATAGCGACCTTTCCAATAGAACGTTTTTCCCCCAGGGATTACCTGCAGTCCCGCCGTGTCGACGCCACGCGTCTGAAGCATCTGGGTGTGGTTGTCGGGCCAATCTTCACCAACCACTCCAACCAGTCGAACTGGGGTGAAGTAACTGGCGGCGTAGGAAAAATAGACGGCGGATCCCCCCAGAACACGCTCCCGATGCTCTGTCGGGGTCTGGATCGAATCAAACGCCACCGAACCGACCACCAATAACGACATCCAGATCCCCTTTTCCCTTTGAAAATGAAGCGATTCGTTGAATATCAAGCCTTCATTCCATCCGCTTGGCCAGCTTTTCGCAAGGCCTAACGCGTCACGGCATGATGGCTGGAGCCTTCCTCGCAAGCCCCTAGGCGTCTCCCCCCTCGGGGGGCCGACTCGCCTTTTCACGCAGGGCGTCTCCCTGATACGATCGTTCGAGCCGACGCGGGATGCAAGTGCGGAAATCCTGCGGATGCCATTTCCGAATCCACGCCGCGTGGGGAACCGGGGACGGCCTGCAGGTTTGTTTCCCTGTTCGCCCGCTGACATCCACGTGGGACTTTCCAACCGAGTCGACAGAAGATGCATTGCCCAGTCCAATATCTCCCGAAAGAATCTGCCGCCGTGGGAACCAGTTACCACCCTCGATGGTATTTGCGCAACGGCCATCTCCAGACGATGCTGGTCCCCTACACGTTGAGACCCGAAAGCCGATTTGACGTCTCGGCACACCAAGTCCCCTTCGGTGAAAACAGCGCCACCTGCCTCTACGAATCGCATGGCCGATCCGACTCCAAGTCCGACCAAGCCATCCTGCTGATCCATGGACTGGCTGGCAGTCATGCAAGCCCCTATCTGGTCCGAATCGCCGACCACTTGACCGCCCTAGGCCACCGCGTCTTCCGCATGGACCTTCCGGGCTGCGGCCCCTCGATGTCGCTCAGCGACCTCCCAGCCCACGCTGGCTGTAGCGATATCATCCGGCGCGTGATGATGTGGTCCAGCCAACACCTAGGGATCGCTCGCTGGCGCGTCGCCGGATTTTCGCTCGGCGGAAACATTCTCCTGAAGATGCTGGCCGAAAGTCGACAAGACGGATGGTCGACCGGGGTGGAACGCGCCGTGGTGGTCGCGCCGCCGATCGACTTGGCGCGCTGCTGCGACTCGATCGAATCCCGCCGAAACTGGCTCTACAACCGTTTCTTTGTCCGGATGCTCCGTAGCGCCGCTCACCAACGCGCCTCCCTCTGGCCCCGCTGGCAAGAACGCTTCCGATTGCTTCATAAACCGATCCGGTCGATTCGCGATTTCGACGACCAGTTCACCGCGCCACTGATCGGTTTTCAGAACGCAGCCGAATACTACGATCAATGCTCCAGCGCCCGCCTACTGGACCGCATCCGCGTGCCCACCGAAGTCCTCGTCGATCGCAGCGATCCCATCGTCCCGGTAGCGATCTACGAGGATGCCCCCTGGTCCTCCAGCTGCCAACTGACCATCACCAAGCACGGTGGCCATCTGGGCTATCTGAATCATTCGCGGTCCGAGGGACTGGGATGCTGGATGGATCACTGGGTTGCCGATCACCTGCTGGATTGACCGATGAGCGATCTGAAGACAGCATCCCCATGCGATCAAAAAACTCGCTGTCCTGCCGGTCACTCGCTAGAAGAACTTCCTCCTGCGGACCGCTCGATCAAACGCAGGCATAGCTCCTGCACCTGGCGAGGATCGGCATTGGGATTGGCTTTGCGCGCCTGCCCCACCAGACTACCTAGCGCCTTGGCGTTCCCCTGCCTGACCTTGGCGACAACCTCCGGATTGTCTGCCAACAGCTGCTGGCAAAGCGACTCGAGCGTGACCTGATCGACCGCCTCCAGCCCCAGCTGGCCGATCGCCTCTTCGACGGTCAATGAAGCCGACTTCTGCAAGAGCTGAAAAATCTCCCTCCCGCGTGTCGTATCGATCTTTCCGGACTCGATAGCCCCAAGCAGCAGCGCCAATCGTTCCGCATCAACCGGAAACTGGTCGATCGCCACCCGCTGCTCCTTCAGATATCGAAGCACATCCTGCTGCATCCATGCACTGGCGCGGCGCGCAGGGGCCCCCAACTGCACCATCCGATCAAAGTAGTCGCAGACCCCACGCCCCTGCGCCACGATCACCTGCGCGTCGTAGGGCTTGATCCCCAATTCCCCGATATACCTCCGCCGCTTCCCCTCCGGCGACTCACCAATCTCTCGTCTCTGTCGTTCCATCACCTCGAAAGTCAAACGGACCGGCATCAAATCGGGACAGGGGAAGTAACGATAATCCGCCGCCTCCTCTTTCTCTCGTTGCAGCGTGGTAACCCCGGCTTCGTCGTCCCAGCCCCGAGTCTGCTTGGGCACTTCTCCCAACAACCGGCCGTCTCGCTGCCACTGTTGCCACTGGCGCTCTGCCTCATAGTGGATCGCTCGCTCGACCGCGCGAAAGCTGTTGAGGTTCTTGATCTCGGTGATCGGTGTGGCAACCACTCCCTGCAGACCCTCCAGGTGAAGGTTCACGTTCGCATCGGCTCGAAGACTCCCCTCCTGCATGTTGCAGTCGGAGACATCCAGAAACGTCAGCAGCAGGCGCAGCTCTTCAAGGAATTCCTTTGCCTGCTGAGCCGACCGCAAATCGGGCTCTGTCACGATCTCCAGTAGGGGAGTCCCCGCGCGGTTCAGATCGATCCGAGTGTCCCCCGTCCCTGTTCGTTCGTCATGAAGACTCTTCCCAGCATCCTCCTCCAGGTGCGCCCGCACCAAGCGGACGGTAAAGCAGCCGGCTCCCTCCCCATCGGCCCCTCCCCCAATGGTCAACTCCCCACCCTGGCAAATCGGTTGGTCGAACTGACTGGTCTGATACCCCTTGGGAAGGTCGGGATAGAAGTAGTTCTTGCGGTCCCAATGCGTCTCCTCAGGAATCCGGCTCCCCAACGCCAAACCGGTCCGGATCGCCAAACGAATCGCTTCCTGATTGATCACGGGCAATGCCCCCGGCAACCCAAGACAGACCGGGCAGACCTGCGAGTTGGGCGGCGCACCGAATTGGGTGGAACAGCCGCAGAAAAGCTTCGTCTGGGTCTTCAACTGCACATGGACTTCCAGTCCCACCACCATCTGGTAGCTCATCCCCGTCTACTCCCTCTGCCCAGTCTCAGGATTGTCCAGATTTGATCCACTCAGGAAGCCCCCACACGGCTCCTACTCCCTGCTGCAGCCAATGCCCAGCCCGCAACAACTCCCGCTCAGCCCATCGCCTCGACTGCAACTGAACTCCAATCGGCAGCCCTCCATCCGTTGGCTCAATCGGGATCGAGAGGGCAGGGATCCCCGCCAGATTGGCACCCACCGTAAATAGATCCTGGAGATACATCTCCACAGGATTGTCGACTTTTTCCCCGAGCCGAAAGGCGGAGGTGGGAGCTGTCGGTCCAAGCAGCAGATCGACACGCTCAAACGCCTGACGGTAGTCGTCCGCCAAAAGCTGCCGCACCTGCAACGCCTTGCGGTAGTAGGCGTCGGCGTACCCTGAGCTGAGTGCATAGGTCCCAAGCAGAATCCGCCGCTGCACCTCTTTGCCAAATCCCTCGGACCTGGACTGGCAATACATCGACTCCAAGTCTCCACCGGCCCCCGCCGAACGGAAACCATAGTGAGCGCCATCGTAGCGGGCTAGGTTGCTGCTGGCTTCGCTGGGCGCAATCAAATAATAGACCGGAATGGCATAGCGAGCATGAGGGAGATCGATCTCTTCAACCACCACCCCCTCCGCGCGAAAGAAGTCGGCAGCTCGCTCAACCGCCTCCCGCACCCTCGCGTCCACGCCTCGACTGGAAATGGCCTCCCGCAGCAACCCCACCCGCATCGCGCGATCGGGCCGCTCGAGTGCATCGCCCAACTCAAAGCGACTCTCCGGGTCGCTGGTGGCGTCTCGAGGATCATGCCCCGCAATCACCTCCAGTAGCCGAGCCGCTTGATCGACATCACCACTGATCGGCCCCACCTGATCGAGGCTGCTGGCGAACGCCACCAACCCGTAGCGGCTGACTCGACCATAGCTTGGCTTGAGCCCCACCAGACCGCAGTAGGAGGCAGGTTGCCGAATCGACCCACCGGTGTCACTCCCCAGCGCTACCGGGACGATGCCGGCAGCAACCGCCGCGGCCGAACCGCCACTGCTGCCACCCGCCGTTCGCTCCAAATCCCAGGGATTCCGAGTCGGCCCATGGCTGCTGGTCTCGGTAGATCCCCCCATCGCAAACTCATCGAGATTCGTTTTGCCCAGTAGCACCATCCCCGCAGCACGTAGTTTGGCAACCGCCGTCGCCTCGTATGGGGAACGATGATTGGCCAGCATCCTCGACCCGCAGGTGGTCGGCAAGCCTAGCGTGCACAGGTTGTCCTTGACGGCGATCGGCACCCCATCCCAATACCCAAGTGACTGGCCTGAAGACCTTCGGCGATCACTCGCGCGAGCCGCCTCCAGGGCCCCTGGCGAATCGACCGAAACCATCGCACCCACTCTCTTGTCGATCGCATCGATTCTGGCCAGACAATAGTCGGTCCACTCTTCACTCGACACTTCCCGCCGATGCAACTGGTCGATCGTTGGTTCGGTCATCAGCTCCCCACATCCAATCCAGACTATCGATTACGATCCATCCCGCTGCGCTACCTCAAGCCGATCGGCTGGGCCCGCGAATCTCAAACATCGCCTCTCAGCACCGGTGGAACCCGAAAACACTCGCGATCCCCTCGCGGCGCATTTTTCAGCACTTCCTCCGGTCGCAACGATCCCTCCACTCGATCCTCCCGCAACCACTCCAGAGGGACGGCTTGATGAGCCAACTGCCCCAAGCCTTCGCACGACAGCTCACTCAACTGGTCGACCATCTCCAGAATCGCGCGGAACTGCCCCTCCAATTCCTGCAACTCCCTTTCCCCCAGCCGAAGCTTAGCAAGGGAAGCGATTTTTCGAATCTCCTCGGTGTCGATAGGCATCAGCCGACTCCCTAGTGTGTGCAATCGATTGGAGCATCAATCCTGCGTGAATCATCGATCCCGCGACCGTTGCCCCACCGCTTACTTGGAACGATCGCCGGGGGTCAGCGGGTGGCGGGAGTTGACAAAGATCTCGCGAAAAAGCTCACCACCGCCGCTCCACTGCATCCCATGGCTCTGGCGTCTCTTCGGCCTCAGTTTCTTGCTCGTCCTCAGCGCCGCGATGCTCGTTATCGTAATCGATCGCAGTACCGGTCGATCAACGATAGACGTCGAGTCATTCGTGGTCGAAGGACTGCGCAGTCATCAGGGCTGGTTCCAATTACGAGCACGAGTTCCGTCCGCCGCGGCGGACTGAGCAGGTGCACGAGGGCTGAAAGCCCGAACTGCTCAGCGACCGAGCAAACCAAAAAAAAGGCGACCCGATTGGTAGGATCGCCTTCCCTGTTGACAAAATCGCCAAAGCTTTGGAGCGCTAAGACAACACCAGATCCCGCCCCGATTGGCCCGGAAGTCTGCGTCCCACCCGACGTCGTCGATCGCTTGCTTACTTCGCGCCAGTGATGGCAAATGGCTTCTGACGAACCGCCTTACGAACGCGGCCGCTGCGAATGCACTGAACACAGACGCGAATCGTTTTCGTCTCGCCACTAGGCAGCGCCGCTTTGATCGTCTGGAGATTCGGCTGGAATCGACGGCGAGTGATGCCAGTGATCTTGGTACCGACCCCACCCAGGTATTTCGCCTTACCCCGGATCTCGACCGCATTGCCAACACCCGCCGACTTGTTGCAGACCGAACAGACTTTCGACATCGCTGACCCCTAACGCGATTGGATCCAGAGACCACCTGGGCAAGCACCCAAAGGCCATCCCAAAAGCTTCTCGCCAAGAATGACTTCGACCATCCACCCAGCTCATCGAACGAACCAGCCGCCCGTTGGCTCGGAAGAGAAATTTCCAGACCCAATAGGATAATCTTTTCCCAAGATGGATCAACGGCAAAACCAACAGGGAAATCCGCTATTTTGGGGGGGTCCCTGCTTGGCTAGCTGGTCCAACTCGTCCAGCCTTAGTCGGATGGAGACGATGAATGGCGGTTCACCCTCCACCCAGTGTCCGTAGGTGGTGGTGACCATTGTCCCGTCCGGGAGCACTTCGACCCCTGGGTAGGCGCAGTCGGCCCCTTTGTGGTTGTCCATCAATCGCACGCGGTACTGCCCCTGACCGCCATGGACCAGGTCGTCCCAGGTACCGACCCAAGCCACCCAGTCCCCTTTGGTGGAGGACTCGCGCGTCGTATCGCGGAAGGAGATGAACAGCCTTCCATCAGGTGCGTAGACTGCAACGTGTCGATCGCCGGTCAGTGCTGCGGGCAGCTCCCTGGGTACCGACCAAGTGCGTCCTTCGTCGGACGACTCGATCAGGAAGGAATTGCGGCGGCGCGAATTCTCCCGCAGCAGGACTGCCCATCGCTTGCGATCGGGGGAAACCACCAACCCCGGCTCGCAAAGATGCACCTCCTGACTCCGAAAGATCCCCCTCGGCTCACTCCATCGCAACCCGCCATCCGTCGACTCGGACTGATACAACGTGAATGTGGTGGGACGGGTGGGGGACGAGCCTTTGCGGATGAACCGTCCATCGTCGTGGAACAGTGCGATGTAGTGCCCGGGTTCCCTTCTGGCCTGAAGAGATGCCATCACAACGATGCCTCCCCAATCCCCCGCAGGCTCCAGGGGGCTCCAAGTCATCCCATCATCCTCGCTGTGACTGATCCTTGCTGGATAAAGCCCTGACCACAGCAGCAGTCTCTTCTTGCCTTGGGCGTCGACCACCCGATGGATCGTCGGGGTCTCCTGACTGGTCGCCCAGTTCTCTGGAACCGGCAGTGGCTCCCCCCAGCTCTTCCCGCCATCGGCACTCCGTTTCATCCGAATCTTTCCCTTCCCATGCCCCTCCGGATAGACGCAAAGGATCGTCTTGCCATCTTCCAACAGCGCGGTGGTGGGATGCCCCAGATACTGACCGGCCATGCGATCGACGATCACTTGCCTTTCCTTCTGATCGCTCAAGTCGATCAACGGAATGGAATAGTCTCCAGGCAGCGGCTGACCTTCCGCCAGCTTATCGGGAATCTCCTGTGGTCTTCCCCAGCTCACCTCGGCGTTGGGCAGCCCAATTAGAAGGGAGACCAATCCGATGCGCACCACGGCAGTGGCGCAGCAACCCAACCAACCATTGGGCATCGACCAATTCATCTTGCATCTCCGAAAAGGGGATTGGAAAGGAGCTACAGCCTATACCTGAACAGAAAGGCATGCCAAGCCGGGGACGGGACGGGAGTAGGAGGGCAGGGGAGGAGGATCGGAGGAGCTTGCAGAGCTATGGAGGGTTGGGAGCGGGCTGGCTACCAGTCGCAAAGGGAGTCGACATAGTCGCAAGATCCATCGCGCACCCAGCCATCCAGTTGCGCGGGGTCCTTCAATTGCTGGCCGCGTTGCATGTCGACTTCCATGAAGTGGCAATCGAGGTCGGGCAGCATGGTCATGTCCCCCCAAAGCTTCTCAAACTGCAGGACGGGAAAAACATCTTCCTGCCCCTTGCCCCACCGGCGCTTGACGTCCTTGAGCGTCACGTAGGTGGGCATCCTCTGTGCGGTGTTTCGCACCGCCTGGTCGACTCGAGCCGCATCGCTTAAAGCCGCTCGGTCTAGCTCGAACAGTCGCAGTAGTTTGTCGATGTCGATCCAGGTGGTCATCGAATTGTAATAGCTCAATTCAAATTCCAATCGCTCGTCGGGCATCGCCAGCCCTTCCAGCAGTCGCAGTCGTCCATGGACGCGGGCAAGCCCCCCTCCACGATCTTCCAACCGGCGTGGAATCACCTCAAACGTCAGACATGCCTGCGACTCCAGATGCTCTCCCAGCAGTTCCGGATCGACGCTGGCACCCAGGGTATCGATGTTGTGCAGCAGCAAGGTGGTCAGCTGAGGCTGTTCCTGGAGAAGTTGGGCGAGCGTGCCGTTGCGGAGCATGTTGGGGATCTCGTACCAGTGACCGACCGGATGCATGCACTGAAAGGGGAGGTTGTCGGTGTAATCCGACCCTTCGCCCATCTGCCTGGCCCATTGGCATAGCGACTCCCTGGCGCTCTCCAACACCTTCTGCTTTTGTTCATCCAGCAATTGCTGCGGCAGTTCGTTCCAGTAGAAACGCAGGTCGCGCTGGGTGGGCACCATCCGCAAACCAACCGCTCGGCCCGGCGAGAGAAGGACGGGCCCTGAGTAGCCATGATTTTGGGAAGCGGCCATCGCGGTGGCGATGGGCTGGTGGGTCAGATATCCGGTGGTGATTAGGTGAGCTATCGGGTTGGCGAATTGCCGAGCGGTTCGGCGGGACTTGGCCAGATGGACTTCCAAAAAGGTTCGGTGGCGACCAGCGATTCGGCAAAAAGGATGCAGTCCCTTGACGACTCCTGCGCCCCCTGTCCAGCGGCTGCCGACCCCAGCGGCAAGCGTCACCACGGCAACCTTCCCAGCGCGGATCGCTGCCGCGCCCAACGCCGCCTGCTCCTGGCGCCGCTGCCTGGGCATCTGCCGGCGGTCGGGCAATTGGACATTTTCGATCGGAGTCCCCTGTGGCAGACGGTTCTGAGCGATTCCGATTCGACCTGCCAAAAGAGCTGTCCGAATCTGTTCGTGCTGCTGCCGATCAAAGCCGTGCGACCGCAAAAGTTCCTGCAGCGGCTCGGGGGCCACATGGGCAACATTTCCCTGAGGCAGCAAGCGTTCTAGCAGCCAATCGCCGGAGACTTGCCCGTCTTTCATTCGGTTCCCCAGTTGCTGCAGTTCGCGCTGCGTCTGCTCGCTGCGCCCCCGCACTTCTTGGCGGATCCACTTGGGCGCCATCAGGGCGTAGTAGCCGATTGGAAGGAGCGCATCATGCTCTTCTGCCAGAGTTGCCCAGCTACCGCGATCGTTGATGGCAAAATCGTAAACCACCGGATCAATCGCGAAGGGCAACTGCTGTTCGATCCGCCTCTTGACCTCCACCATCTCCCGCTGCAGCCACGTCTGCGCCTGCGGCTTGATCGCCGGATCGAACAGGAATCCCATCCCACCACCCGACATGCCCCCCAGCATCCAGAATCCCCAGAACTGATCGCCATATTCCTTGCGACAGCCTGCGATCAACGTGTCGGTAAAAAGGTTGGTGCACCAGGGAATGATCTGCTGCAAAGGTCCTTCGAAGTTCCTGGTCGTCAAGGCACCCAGTCGCTGGAGGTCCCCTTCCTTGAGCGCCTCGACCATCCGCTGCAGGATGTCGATGGCTTCCTGCCGCGCCGACCACTCCCGACTGCAGCGCAGCAGATACTTTTCGGTGACCATCTCCAGAATCGGTCCAACGTTCTGCGCCATCCCGCCGTGGACCAACACCAAGCTCTCCTGCAGTCGTTTCCTCGCTTCCGGCGATACACTCTCAGGGCCTAGTACCGTGTGCTGGGGAAGCAGGCAACCTCGACTGATACCGAATTCCGGGTCACCCGGCTCGGCCATGCAGCCTCGAATCCACTTGATGCCAGGCCACACACCTCCGGAATCCTGCCATCCGCCTCCCGATCCTCCAAGCCATTCCCCTAGAATCGCCCGCGCCGCAACCTGCCTGCGATCCCGTTCCACCAATCCACCTTCCAGTGACTGGGTCTGCCCGGTGGCGCGCATCAACACCGAGATCATGGCGCCCAAAAGATTGGTGGAGACCGCAAGGCGGGAGCCTTTGGGGATGTCGTTGACGCTGCTGACCAGTTCTAGTCCCAACCCTCGCCTGCCAAGCACTCGCTCCAGCAATCGCTCGATCGGCTGATGGCAACCTTCCATCACTGGCGGCACCAACCCCGATGCGATCACGGCGGCTTTCAGCAACCCAAGGTGGTCCTTCGCGAAATCAAACAGTTCATCGATCTGATCGATCTCTACCTCCGCTCCCAGATCGACGCTCACCAAACGCAACACCGGTCGATCGATCACCCGCAAATACGCCTCGACCGGGGGTCGCGGTGCGCCATCGCGTGGATGAATCCCCAGGTCGATCGACGCATTGATCACCTGAGCCCCCTCGGGGTAGTCCATCCCGAGAAAAAAAATGTCGCTCCAACCAGAATGCGAGAAGTCCATTCTCACCGGGGTCTTCTCAATCAGCACCGGGAACTGACCACTCTCCACTCCCGTTCTCAGCAGTCGGCCATCGAACCGCAGGGGATGATCGCTGGGATGACCAATTCGAAACATCCACTGATTGCCTCGCACGCTGCGCACCGAACGACGCACCTGATCGGCCAGGGTCTGAATCGCCAATTGATAGTAGGCTTTCGCAAGACCGCTAGAGAGAGCTTGGCTGGGCCCGTGAGCCGACTGAACAGCAAGCATCCCGTCGATCGCTTCGACAAACCGCCGATGGAGCAGATGCTCGAATGACTGATAGGCGATGGCAGCGCCGGGCCGCTGGGAAAGAAGAGGAGGGAGATGGTAGCGATGAATGGCCGACAGCATCAGCATCGCTCGGACGCGATGATAGAGATTGTCGGTCCGACGCCAGAAGGGATCTAGCTGGTTGCATGCATCCAGCAACTGCTCGCGATCCAACCCCGCCGCCAACGACTCAATGCTCCGATCTCGCAGCGTTGCGTCCTCTGCGAGAATCGTTTCCGTCCAGGGGTCGCCGGCTCCAGATCCCATCAGCATTCCTTCCCGGCCCGTCAGCGCTGGCGGCCAGTTGCCTGAACCGCCATCAATTCGACCAGGTCCGCCAGCACCCGCTCGCGATCCACCCCGGCCAACGACAAACCCAACTGAGTCCACAGGAGACCATACTGCACGCCGAGATTGAAGCGCGTCCCCTCCAGATCGCAGGCCAGATACCGTTCCTTACCAGCCAGAGCATCCAGGGCATCGGCCAGCGTCGCTTTGCCAGACCGATGACCAATCGCTGACTCCAGCAACCGAAAGACCTGTCCGTGAAGCACATGCATACCGAAGAAGCAGAGATAGTAACCGCTGCGCAGCCCCGACACCGACAACTCCTGCTCGGCCAGCGTCGGCGTCGGCTTCTCGACAACACGATGGACTTCGTAGAGATGATCCTGCTGCGGCAGACGAGTGGCACCCACCGCCCCGAAGTGTGGCAGCATCGTCTCTCGCGTCGGTTGCACCGCCGAGACGACGCACTGCTCGCGTACCGCAACCTCCACCAGTTGCTGAGCGCACCTAGCCGCTGTGCGACTCAAATACAGATGATCGCCCACCAGATGAAGAACCGGTTGGTCCTCTGCAAAATCCCGGCCGCACAAGATCGCATCGGCGTAGCCCCTTGGTTCCTGCTGCACAAGAAAACAAAGCCGATCTGCATGCGCTCCAGCCGCCATCCGGTACGGTGCCTCGTCCCCAGGACGGATCACAATCCCCACCGACTCGATCCCCGCCGCCAGAACCTCTTCAATGATCATCTGAAGAGCACTCTTCTCGACTCCGTCTCGATCGACCAGCCGCTGCAGCGGGAGGGTGTTCTGCCGAGGCCCTGCCGCTGTGATGAGCGCTTTGTGAATCGCTGGCATGAATAGACTCTTGAGACTGGCCAAATCCAGGAAGCTTCGTCGCGTTGTCGATTATGATTTGCTGACCGATCCTACGCAATCGGTTCCATCGCTTCCTTTCATCCGATTCCCAGCTGCCGCTTCCCCTTCGCGCTACCTTCTCTCTCCCTCCAGCGGATCAATCCGCTCCCCAAAAGCCGCTCGCCTCGGCATCGACCTCGCCAGGATACTGCCCAGCAACAATCCACCGATCCCGGTTGGCAACATCGCCAATGGGAACCAGAAGGGACTGACCGAGTACTCCCCTGCCTCCGCGAACGATAGGGTCGCGATCGTCTTGCCTTCGGGGAGTTTGCGAGTTGCTGCGCTGCGTGAACCATTCCACGTCGCCACTCCCCAGACCACCAGGAGCACCAACAGAATTCCAATCGCTATTGGGGATCGACTCCCTGCCAATCGTGTCGCTCCCCACCCCCCAAGCAAACACCCTAGCTCAACCCCCAGCAGCATGCCGATCGTCCAGGGAACGCTGGCCATCGGACCCTCTCCCTGGAAGGCGAATCGCGGCCCCAGCCCGAACCACATGAAGGCCAGCGCCCCAAGGAAGACACCTAGCATCAACACTCCACCCACCAGCACTGCTATCGCCAGTCGCATGATTCGCTCCTCATTTTTCGGCTCTTCAGAAATCATTGTGGCTTAGGAGCATAGGCTACTGGATTTTATCGTTCTCGTGCTCGAATGGAACGTTGGGTTCTGGTGTGTTGCGGTCGAGTCGACTGGGCCATGGGGCATTGTGAAGAATCACAGTCGATCCCCATCAGCCAGTCGTTTGACCTGCCGACCGGCTCACACACCCGATCGTACTGGTGCTGGTGCTGGTGCTGGTGCTCGAATGGTACTCGTATTCGAAAAAAAGGCGATGAGACACTGGAGCATCGAAAACGAGCAATCGAAAGCGATGCCCCAGGAAATTACCCGATGCTCCTTGTTTTTCAACCCTCTTCCGATCGGTCTTTTCGGACGGTTCGCAAGGCGCGCCGCACGATGTACTTTGTCGCCGCAGTGGGAGACTCTCGTTGCCACCTTTGGGTCACTGCGATAACCCAACCTGGCTGGCTCTTGCTGGCATCATTCAGCCAATTGGCAACCGAATTGGCCACATAACGATCCTCATCGGACTTCAGCGGTTCCAAAAGCACCAGCCCCGGCGATGGATCTTCCTTCAAAGGGGCGATATGCGGGGCCCAGACACCTCGGGGCCGCGTGATCTCCGATGCATAACGCCGCAACCGGGGATCGGCAGCTCGCGTCCATTTCTGCAGCTGCGCCATCGCAAGAGACAATTGATCGATCACCTCCTGTCGCAGCGCGATCCACGCGATCTCACGCACACCAGGATGAGGATCTTGAGCCAACGGCTGGATCCAATCCAGTCGCTTCTTGAAGCCAACTGCCGGATGAAGCCCCACCAGCAGGGCGGCCCACTCCCGCACGATATCGCTGGAATGGCTCACCATTCGCTGCCAGCACGCACTGCCCGCATTCCAGCGATCGCCAAGATACTCCGCCACCCGCCAACTCTGCTGCAGCGCCGATCCACCACCGATCCACTGGGATAGCTCCTTGGCACCTGGAACCAGCCCCCCCGGATCGATCTGCCCCCAAACCGATCGAAGCAACACCGACCGCTCGACGCTCAACCACTCCACAAGATTCCGCGTCGGCAATCTGCCCTCGCTCATCGCCCGCCGCGATGCGGAGGAAATGTCCGACATCCGCCGCGGGACCGGCCGGTCATCCACCTTCCTGGCCGATTCCTTGCCGGCCCCACTGCGCCTGGCCATCCTACCATCCTCTCTTGCCACCCATCCGCAAGCAGATGGGTCTGAAACCGCGGAGGCACCATCCTGCAATCACCGAACCTAGCTACCCGCCAGTGGCTGCACGACTGGACCATCCAGCATCGGAAAGGCTGCCATCGCGATTGTAACTGTCGGCCACTTGGGCTGCTGCATCTTCGCAAGCCGCTCGCCATCCAGTACAACCAAACGTCCACGGTTGCCAGACAACCCGCGTCAGGCGAGCCGCCGATCGCCCCCCTTCCTGCATCGCAAGGAGTCCACTTTGGCCGCTTCCTCCAGCAGCTCGTCCCGCCCTTCCCAGCCGAAGGGGGAAGCTCGAAAACCAACCCGCCGCCGCAATATCCAGAACGAGGGAAAGACATGGTACGACTACCCGCAATACTACGATCTGGGCTTTGCTGATGAATCGGAACGCGAAGCCAACTTCCTCCACCTAGTCTTCAAGCAGCTGGTTCCTGGGAAGACCAGGAAGATCTTCGAGCCGGGTTGTGGAACCGGCCGAATCGTGCTCGAAATGGCTCGCCGCGGCTACAACGTGACTGGCCTGGACCTGAACGAGAAGGCATTGCAGTTCTGCCGCAACCGGGTCGAGAAACAGGGGGTCGGTAAACTGGTGACACTGGTCCAGGGAGACATGACCAACTTCCGATTCCCCCATCGTTTCGATGCCGCTTTCAATACGCTCAATACCTTCCGACACCTGACTACCGAAGACGAAGCGGTGAAACACCTGCGAGTGGTCGCCGAACATCTGAAGACCGGTGGTGTCTATGTTCTCGGATTCCATCTGCTTCCCCCCGATGCGGATCTCTACGGCACGGAAAGATGGTCTGCCAAAAAGGGAACCACCAAAATCAATTACGCGCTGACCGTTCGGGAATCGTCTCGCCAGACACGCGTCGAGCTCCTGCGGATCACCATGTCGATCCACCGCCCCCAAGGCGTGCTCAAACTTTACGATGAGTTCCCATTGCGGACCTACTCGGCAGCTCAAGTGAGATCGCTGCTGAAGAGAGTTCCCGAACTAGAGCTCAAGGGGGTCTACGATTTCTGGTACGACTTGGACGAACCTCAGAAACTGAACAACGACCTCTCCGATGCCGTCTTCGTGCTCCAGAAGAAATGAAAGTTGCCGATGGCTCGACGTCACTCTGGAAACAAAGGCACCGGCTCCCATCCCGCCACCCGCCTGCTCGATGCCTCCCAGCGGCTTTCACAGAGCCTGCAGGAACTCGATTTTTCCTCGGTGTGCCCCTGGGTCTACAACCCTCTGGAGTATGCGTGGGATCCCTACCAGGAATACATCGAACGCTACGCTCGAAGTGGCATCCGCCTACTGTTTCTTGGAATGAACCCTGGCCCCTGGGGAATGATGCAAACCGGCATTCCCTTTGGTGAAGTTGCCGCCGTCCGCGACTGGCTTCAGATCACTTCCCAGCCGAAGACGCCCGAGCGATTCCATCCCAAACGCCCGGTGCTGGGAACCGCATGCACCAAGCAAGAGGTGTCCGGCAAAAGACTATGGGGCCTCTTCGCCGACCGTTTCGGGACTCCCGATCGATTCTTCGACCATGCCTTCGTCGCCAACTACTGCCCGCTCGGCTTCCTGGCCGAAGGAGCCCAAAATCTGACCCCGGATAAATTCCCCTCTCCTCTGCGCCGCTGCCTGGAAGAAGCCTGCGACCAACTTCTTCAAGAGACTCTCGATCTGCTGCAGCCCCACCACGCTATTGGCGTTGGAGGCTTCGCCCAAGCCTGCCTCCAGCGATGCGCTCAAGATTCTCCAAAAATCCAGGTCGGAAGGATTCTCCACCCCAGCCCCGCTTCGCCAGCCGCCAACCGTGGCTGGGCCACTCAGGCCACCCGGGAGCTGATCGACATGGGAGCTTGGCCACGCGATCCATGAACGATGACATTCGAACCGCCACAGGAACGTGATACGATTGGGCGATCCGGTTGCCTCCAGCATCCGCAGGGGATCGCAATGGCTCAACGGAATGACAAGGCTCAACGACCTTCGATGCCCAGGCATCTGAACACAAACGTCAGGAAAGGAAGATGATGCGGACCGGCCCGATGCTCCCCAAGGATCTCAAAAACAGCGTGATTGCCGTCCCCCCTTTGGCACGCGACGCGCAAGGGGAGATCTCCTCACAGGAGAACCGGCGGCTGATCGACTACCTGGAAGCGGGTGGCGTTCGGTCGCTGCTATATGGAGGCAACGCCGTCTTCTACCATCTTCGCCCCTCAGAGTTTGCATCGACCCTCGAACTGCTCGCCCAAGCGACCGGCCCCGACACCTTCGTCGTTCCCTCGGTCGGCCCCTCTTACGGTCTGATGCTGGATCAAGCCGACATCCTTCGCGATTTCGACTTCCCCACAGCGATGCTGCTGCCGCAAAAAGAGATCGTCGACCCCCAGGGCATCGCGCGCGGCATCACGGACCTGGTCGCCCGCAGCAACAAACCTGCGGTTCTCTACCTGAAACATGACCGATGGCTGCCAGTCGATCTGGTCGGCAAGCTCCATCGCGATGGTCTGCTCAGCTGGATCAAGTACGCAGTGGTGCGGGATCAACCAGAAGTCGACTCATATCTATCAGAACTCCTGGAAGAAGTCCCAGCCGAATCGATCGTCAGCGGCATCGGGGAACAGCCTGCGATCATCCATCGAAGACTCTTCAGCCTAGCAGGCTTCACCACCGGCTGTGGCTGCGTCGCCCCTCGACTCTCCATGCGCCTTCTGGCAGCCATGAACCAACAGGATTGGGATCAAGCCGAAGCGATTCGGATTGAGTTTGAACCGCTGGAATCGCTACGCAATAGCATCCACCCAATCCGCGTGCTGCATGAAGCTGTAGCCCTAGCCGACATCGTCCAAACCGGCCCCATCCAGCCACTGCTGGCCCCCCTGCAGCCACTCCAGAAGACTCCTGTCGCCCAGGCAGCGGTCGCCTTGCGGCATCAGGACGAAAAGTGATCGCGTCGCCTGCTGTCCGAACCAATCGCACCATCCGATGACCAGCCCCGCAGGGTGTGTCAGCCGGTCGTGGAACGCAGCGCGACATGGCCACTGCGATCTGACCGCCAGCACACCACAACCAAGCGTCATTCGTCCATCCTGGTCTGTTCCGCCGTCGTGATCATCTGCATGAAGCGTCGTCTTGCCCAGACGATTCCACCTCGGGAAAGTCAACCACCCTACCGACGGCCTCACACACTCTACAACGCTTCCGGCGCGAGAGCACGAAGGGAGCGAGCTAACTAGAAGATATCGGGCTCGACCCCAGGGCTACGTCCTTCGAGGAAATCAAAATCGCACCCATCCTGAGCCTGGGTGACATGATTCGCATACAGTCGATGGTAGCCCCGTGTGGGCGCGGGACCGGAAGGACGCCACGCTTCTTTTCGCCGCTGCGCTTCTTGCTCGCTCACCTCCCACTGAATCGACCGATTGGCTAGATCAAGTGAGATCCAGTCGCCGGTGCGAACGCAGGCCAGCGGTCCGCCAAGATGCGATTCCGGGGAGACATGCAGCACGCAGGTCCCATAGCTAGTGCCGCTCATCCTCGCATCGCTGATCCGCACCATGTCGCGCACTCCCTGTTGCAATAATTTGCGAGGAATCGGCAGCATGCCCCATTCGGGAAAGCCGGGGGCCCCAAGTGGCCCAGCCGACCGAAGGACCAGCACATGGTCGGCCGTCACTTCCAGATTCGGATCGTGGATCTGCTGTTGCATTTGTCGATAGGAATCAAAGACGATCGCCGGGCCGCGGTGCCGACTCAGTCGCGGGTCGGCTCCCAGCGCCTTGGTGACACAGCCATCTGGAGCGAGGTTGCCGCGCAGAACAAACACCCCTCCCTCCTCGGACACTGGGTTGCCGCGACTGCGAATCACCTGATCATCGATCCGACGCCCCCGCTCGATCGACTCCCTCAGCGTATGCCCAGCCACCCCCATCGCCGCTGTCTCCAGGAGGTCTTCCAGTTGCTGCAGCAGCGCCATCAAGCCGCCGGCGCGATGAAAATCTTCCATCAGGAATCGGCCACAGGGCCGGATATCGGCCAGCACTGGAGTGGTCCGGGAAAGCTGGTCAAAATCCTCCATGCTCAGCGGCACTTCCGCACGCCGTGCCATGGCGATCAGGTGGACGATGGCATTGGTCGATCCACCAATGGTCAGCCACGTCCGCACCGCATTGCGGAACGAAGCATCGGTCAGCCATTGCGATGGCTTCCACCCTTCCCATGCCAGCTCGACCGCCCTCCTGCCACTCTGGACCGCCAGCCTCGAATGCTCGGAGACCACCGCCGGAATGCTCCCTGCCCCCGGAAGAGTCCACCCCATCGCTTCAACGATGCAGGCCATCGTCGAAGCGGTTCCCATCGTCATGCAGGTCCCCGGCGATCTCGCGATGCAGTCTTCGATCTCGCACCAGTCGCTCTCACAAAGATTCCCCGCCTGACGCTCATCCCAATACTTCCATGCGTCCGATCCACTCCCCAAGGTCTTGTCGCGCCAGTGCGCTTTGAGCATGGGGCCGGCTGGGAGAAAAATGGAGGGGATGTCGGCAGAAATAGCCCCCATGATCAAGGCCGGCACCGTCTTGTCGCATCCCCCCATCAGCACCGCTGCATCGATAGGATGACTTCGCAGAACCTCTTCGGTCTCCATCGCAAGCAGGTTGCGATACATCATCGTCGTTGGCTTCATCAGCATTTCACTGAGGCTCAGCACCGGCACTTCGACCGGAAACCCACCCGCCTGCAGAATACCCCGCTTGACCTCCTGAATTCGCTGAGGGAAATGAGAGTGGCAAGTATTCAGATCGCTCCAAGTATTGAGAATCGCAATCACGGGACGTCCGCGGTAGTCCAGATCGTCGTAGCCCATTCCTTTGAGCCTCGATCGGTGGCCAAAGCCTCGCAGGCTATCGGGCTGAAACCAACGCGCCGACCGAAGGGACGAGGGATCGCGTGGCGAGGGTTCGAGGGAACCAGTGGGGTTGGTCGGGCTGTTGCCTGCCATCCTATCGATCCTTGCCAAATGAACTCGATCGCAAATCGACAACGATATCGGTGCTGGCTCCAAACTTGGCCGGCAGCGGCATCTGGGTCCACGCGGGATCCTCTCCCAGTCGAACCTGCCACGCCCCGTGCAGTGAGTGTTGCATCGACCCGATCGAAAGAGCCACCTCGGTCGCCGTCGGCCACTGCTGCTGCTTGCCGTCCAGTTTCAGCACCAGCAAATTGGCATCCCCATCGACTCGCACCCCCTCGGGGATCGAGGCCGACCAAGTCCCACCAGCCTCCGACTGCAACACCAGAGGCTTCCCCTCCCACCAGCACTCCACACGCACCTGAGGCTGTGTGCGGACCGTCAATCGCAGTGAACGACTCTCGCTGCGATCAGGAAGCCGAAGCGCGCGACGGTACCAAGCCGCCTTGCGATACGAAGGATCTGTGTTCATCGCTTCCCAGGAAGATGGCCACTGCCGAACAAGCCATTGCTTGGTCGCTGGGAGCAGGCGATCGGCCAACCGATCGGGCGATCCCTCCACCCCTCCGCCAACCGCATGCGATACCGCAGCGCTGGGCAATAAGCTGAACTGAAACGGTTCGCCTCCCATCACCATGTCGCTAGTGATCGTCGGACAAACATACCGCTCGATATGCTCGATCACCAACTGCGTCCCCTTGTGATGATCGACGAAGGGCCAACGCTTGGGGTTGTACATCGCGTCGGTCAAATCCCGAACCAGCACCACATCGATACCATGGGACGCCAACTGCCGAAGGCCAAAGGGACGCCCGAGCACGCACATGTTGACGTGCACCCCGGTCAACATCACATGCTCGATCCCTCGCCCCCGAAGCACATTCCAGACTTCGTCCCCCTGATCGCTCAGATAGTCGCTTTGGCTATCGATCCGAATCGATGGCGACTGCATCTTCCAGGGCAGGGCAGGGTTGCGCCCCAGGGAGGCAAGTTTGGCCGACCACTGCGCATGCTCAGCCGGATCATCATCCTCCCCGCCATCCGACTGATCGATCGGATAGACCGCTTCCTCCTCCGACGGAATCTTCGAGCACCAATGAACGATCTCCTTCGGAAGATCGGGCGCCTTAGAGACCTCCATCGCACGACGCCGCGCCGGATGCTCAGCATAAGCCTCCATGCAGTCGCTGGGAGCATGGATGATCACCGCTCCTTGTTCCCTGGCAGCCGTCAAAAGCCCATCCAGCCGCGGGGCAAACTGGTCCAACCGGCGAACGGCATTCAAGCAGTGGTGGTAGTCCCAGACATCGCACACGATGATCGCGGTCTTCTTGGGATCCCATCGAGCCGACTCCTCAATCCGCTCCCATTGCCCCGCAGTCCCTTTCTGCTGCCGTGTCTTGGTCAGCAGAAATGGCTCCTCCCCCAGCACCTCGCCAGATGCCCCAATCAAGACGCTGCCGATCGACACCCAAAGGATCAGATAGCAGACCAAAGGAGCCAATTCGGTAAAGCATCCAGCCCATTTTCGATGTTCCATCGCTTCGTCTCCCTACGGCTTCCCACGGCACAGTCCGGACCGACTTGTCGACCGACACAGATGCTGCGCTCATCACTAGAAATCGAACCGAACTGCGGGGCGATCGCTTCATTCCCCCGGCCCATGATACCCCATCGGGTCGGTCGATTCGACAGGTCGCCCGGCGACGTTCCATGAGCCTGGTCATCTGCGATTTGCACAAGCCTCTCGGACAGCTACCATGAAGGCCAGTTGCCTCCTGGGACCTGGGCCCACTGGGAGTCGAAGGATTTGTTTGGGTCTCTGAGGGCCCCCCTTTGCAATCTGCACCAAGCCCATCTGGAGCCACCTTACTTCGATGTCGCCTTCGGAACCGCTGATCCCTATCGAATCGATCTCCATGCCCGAACCGCAGCGGCCGACGTGCGATGACTACCAGGCTATCGAACGATTCCGCAAGCGCATGAGAATCGATCCCAAACGGATCGGGAAGATGCGTTACGCCGCCTACCAGATGCACCAGCCATGGGAGGTGGCGCTGGCGAAATTGGGAGATGCGGAAGCGGCCGAAGCTGCCAAGTGCTTTGACCTGTCTCCCTTGCAGCTTGTCTGCGAAATGCCATCGGCTATCGATCCCTCGGTCAAGTTGGTCTTCGAAACCAAAGACCAGCACAAATTGGAAACCGTGTTGCTGCGAAGCGGCCCTTCGCGCACCGCCGTCTGCGTCTCTACCCAAGTCGGATGCCAAGCCGGTTGCCCTTTCTGTGCCACCGCTCGCATGGGATTGCGCCGCAATCTGACGGCTTCGGAAATTATCGAGCAAATCCATGTGGCGGCTCGCTACACACGACGCGAAGGCCGGAGGCTTAGAAACATTGTCTTCATGGGAATGGGAGAACCTCTGCACAACGAAGAGGAACTTCACCAGGCGATTGATTTCCTGCAGGACCTGAAGACATTCCAGATGCCTCAACGACGCATCACCGTTTCGACGGTAGGAATCCCCGATGCCATGCGCCGCCTGATCGACCGGTTTCCCGGAATTCAGGTCGCGCTCAGCCTCCACAGCGCTGTACCGGCCAAGCGAGCCAGACTGGTGCCCTGGTCTAGACGTTACGCCTGGCAGGAAGTTCAGGACGCCCTGCGATACGTCGCCAATCAACCCAAGACCCACCGTCATCAGGGACCCGTCATGATCGAGCACATCATGATCGATGGCGTCAATGATTCCGACGAGGATGCCGATGCCCTGATCCAATACCTCGATGGGATGTATGTCATGGTCAATCTCATCCCTTACAACGCCACCGATTTCGTTCAGCAATGGCAACCCACCGCACGCGCACGCCGTGGTGACTTCGCCATGCGTCTGCGAAACGCAGGGATCTTCACCACCATCCGCTATTCGATGGGCTCCGATGTCCAAGCCGCCTGCGGTCAACTGATCCAGAAGATGGAATCCCTGCAGAGCCTACCGGCCAATCCCTGATCCGATACCGAAAAAGCCATTCTGAAGCACGCAAACATTCTAATGACTATTAGAATGTCTTACGGCTGGCCACCGACTGTCGCTTCCATCCCCACCAGCCTACCGCTCCCATCGCTGGCATCGTTGCGAGAACTGCCAAGCGGCTGGGCAACCGGTTGCCATCGCAAGCCCGACGGGATAGCCTGAGATCAGAAGGTGACTGTCCACCCAGCCAACTTCTTTTCCGCCCCCTCCCAGGCGAGGAAAGCCATAAGCCATCGGGTCATGCCAAAACCGCGAGATGAACGGACGATGCACCCTGCCTTGGACCAACTGCTAGCCCTCTTGCTCACCCTTCTTGCCATCGGTTCGATCGCTGCCACGCTGCTGGGTCTTCCAGGAACCTGGGTCATGGTTCTTCTCGCCGCCCTCCTGGCCTGGCTCCCCGATCCCCAGATGCGCATCCACTTGCCCGTTTGGATGGCACTAGCCGTGCTCGCGCTGGCCGCCCTCGGGGAGGTGATTGAGTTTGCGACCGGTGCCATGGGAGTCGGAAAGCTAGGAGGCTCTCGCCGGTCAGCTGCCCTGGCCGTCCTGGGATCGCTGATGGGAGGCTTCTTAGGGATCTTCATCGGAGTCCCCATCCCGATGGCAGGAAGCCTCATCGCATCGCTGGCAGGAGCCGCTCTGGGTGCTGGCGTGGGGGCCGTACTTGGGGAAACCTGGAAAGGAAAGAAACTGCCCGACAGCATGAAGGTTGGCTGGGCGGCGCTCTGGGGCCGACTGATCGGTGCCGTCGGCAAAAGCCTCTGCGCCGCCCTCATCGCCATCCTCATGATCTTCGAATGGTGGCTTCGGTAATCCAAGAACCAGTCAGCCTCCCATGCGATGCAACGCAACCTCCCATGATTCGGTTCGATGCATCCCTCGGAATTCAAAAAGCGATCCTGCCAACTCGCTCCCGAAGACCTCACAACGTCTAGCCGTTCAACGAAGAGGGGGCAGGATTTCTCCCACCCCCTCTCTGATCGTTCATCATCGGAATGGTAAGGCCAAGCAATCAGCCGCGTACCGCTTTCCCGGGCAACTTGGCTGGCCACTCGTCATTGGTCAACCAGACCATGCTGGTCGAGGTCGCGCCCAATCCACCTGCATCCTTACCCTGAGCCACCGACAAGTCCGGCGCATTGCCGCCGCTCACAGAGACGCGCATCGGCTGCATGTCTCCATCGGACGTCAAGACACTCTGGGGGAACGAGGGACGGAAGCCGGCCGGAATCTTTCCGAGCACTGCATTCAGTCGCTTGGCGCTACGCAAACCACGCAATGACAGCTCCACCGTGTCGCCGACGCGACGCAGAATCGCTGAATCCAGCTTGGATCCGGCTGGCAACTTCAGGCCCTCGACAATTTCGCGAGCTCCGCTGCGAGTCGTCCCGCCCGCTGGGCCTGCAGGTCCCATAGGACCAACTGGACCCGCTGGCCCCGCCTTGCCATCCTTACCCGCTGGGCCGGCTGGACCTTGCAGTCCTGGCTTGCCGTCCTTGCCTGGCGCACCTGCTGGGCCTGGCAGTCCCGGCTTGCCATCTTTACCTGCTGGACCTTGCAGTCCTGGCTTGCCGTCCTTGCCTGGCGCACCTGCTGGACCTGGCAGTCCCGGCTTGCCATCTTTGCCCGCTGGACCTGGAAGTCCCGCCTTGCCATCCTTACCCGCTGGGCCGGCTGGACCTTGCAGTCCTGGCTTGCCATCCTTGCCTGGTGCACCTGCTGGGCCTGGCTTACCATCTTTGCCCGCTAGACCCGCTGCCCCTGGCAGTCCCGGCTTACCATCCTTGCCTGGCGCACCTGCTGGGCCTGGCAGTCCCGGCTTGCCGTCTTTGCCTGGGGCACCTGCTGGGCCTTGCAGCCCCGGCTTGCCGTCTTTGCCTGGCGCACCTGCTGGGCCTTGCAGCCCCGGCTTACCATCTTTGCCCACTGGACCAGCTGGGCCTGGCAGCCCCGGCTTACCATCTTTGCCCGCTGGACCAGTTGCACCTGGCAGTCCTGGCTTGCCATCCTTGCCTGGCGCACCTGCTGGGCCTGGCAGTCCCGGCTTGCCATCCTTGCCTGGCGCACCTGCTGGGCCTGGCAGCCCTGGCTTACCATCTTTGCCCGCTAGACCCGCTGCACCTGGCAGTCCTGGCTTGCCGTCTTTGCCTGGCGCACCTGCTGGTCCAGGCAGTCCCGGCTTGCCATCCTTGCCTGGCGCACCTGCTGGGCCTGGCAGCCCTGGCTTACCATCTTTGCCCGCTAGACCCGCTGCACCTGGCAGTCCTGGCTTGCCGTCTTTGCCTGGCGCACCTGCTGGTCCAGGCAGTCCAGGCTTGCCGTCCTTGCCCGCAGGTCCCATCGGACCAACTGGACCAGCCTTGCCAGGAAGGCCATCTTTGCCCGCTGCACCTGGCAGTCCTGGCTTGCCGTCCTTGCCCGCAGGACCGACTGGACCTGCTGCACCTGGCAGCCCTGGCTTACCGTCCTTGCCCGCAGGACCGACTGGACCTGCAACGCCTGGCTTCCCTGGGAGTCCGTCCTTGCCCGCAGGTCCCATCGGACCAACTGGACCGGCCTTGCCAGGAAGGCCATCTTTGCCCGCTGCACCCGGCAGTCCCGGCTTGCCATCCTTGCCCGCAGGTCCGATCGGACCAACTGGACCGGCCTTTCCAGGAAGACCATCTTTGCCCGCTGCACCCGGCAGTCCTGGCTTGCCATCCTTGCCCGCAGGGCCCATCGGACCAACTGGACCGGCCTTCCCAGGAAGGCCATCTTTGCCCGCTGCACCTGGCAGTCCTGGCTTGCCGTCCTTGCCCGCAGGACCGACTGGACCTGCAGCACCTGGCTTCCCTGGCAGTCCATCTTTGCCCGCAGGGCCCATCGGACCGACCGGACCAGCCTTGCCAGGAAGGCCATCTTTGCCCGCTGCACCTGGCAGTCCTGGCTTGCCGTCCTTGCCCGCAGGACCGACTGGACCTGCAGCGCCTGGCTTCCCTGGCAGCCCATCTTTACCCGCAGGACCGACTGGACCTGCAGCACCTGGCTTCCCTGGCAGTCCATCTTTACCCGCAGGACCGACTGGACCTGCAGCACCTGGCTTCCCTGGCAGTCCATCTTTGCCCGCAGGACCTACGAGTCCAGCAGGGCCTGGCTTGCCTTGCAGCCCCTCTTTTCCATCCTTGCCGTCCTTCCCCGCCGGCCCTGGAGGACCAGAAGGTCCTGCAGGCCCCGGCTTCCCGGGCAATCCGTCTTTTCCGTCTTTTCCAGCAGGGCCGGGAGGACCAGCGGGACCCGCAGGCCCTTGCTTCCCGTCTTTTCCTGGCAATCCCATCGGGCCAGGAATACCGGCTTCTCCCTGCAATCCTCGCAACCCTGCTTCGCCCTTTAGGCCAGTGATCTGCGTGGCGCCGGTGAGCGATAGTCCCTTCGGACGATAATCGACCCAATGCCGATGGTCGTCGTCCCAAATCCACAGAATCCCCTGGTTCTCCTGATACCAGGCATCCCCCAATGCACCCACCTTCGGGAGATGATCCCGATCTTCAACCAAGCCTTGGATGGTCCGCACCGGCGGCAGCTTCTTGGTCACCACATCTAGCTCCAAAGAATAAAGAATCGACTCAAAAGAAAAGTGCCACTTCGAAGATCTCTCACGATGGTGTCTCGCTCAACTCGCCGCCGGACCGCGGTGCAAACCGTGGAACGCGAAAGACCCCTATATCCCTCTCAAATTAACAGCCATCGCCTCAATTTCAACATGGGCAACATGGGAGGGTGGCGAAAATTAGCAAAATCCAGCCACTTCGGGTCGTCTCGAGTTCGATCCCGACGGGGAAGAGCTGCCCTTCGATCGCAACAGGCTAACGATGGTAAAGGAACTCTCGACTGCTCATCAGGCTCCAATAGAAATCCTCGACCGCCTGACGCAATTCCTCCTGCGGCACTCGCTGCAGCTCGCCCACCAGTTCCCGAAGCTCCTGGCCGGTTGGCTGGCGACTCAAGGTCTGCAAGAAGGCCTTCCTCACCATGTTTTCGTGACTCTCGGCCAGTTCTGCCACCGCCTGATCGACCACGCTACCGGTCTGCGATAGTTTCTCGTTGAGCGTCTCTCCGTTGCTCAGATGCAACACCTGAATGACACTTGGCTCATTGCTCCGTTCGCAATCGCAGGTGATTCGCCGCTGGTGTCTTCCGAAGGTCTTCAGAAACGTGCTTCTCACCGCTGAATCGTGTAACTGGATCGCGCGAGTTCCCTTCGGGTAGGCATCGGTCGGTTTGCGGTCAGCCCCAGAAAACTCGATCTCTTTGAATTCCTGTGGGACGCCCGTCACTTGGCAGATCGCATCTAGCAGCACCTCAGCCATCAATCGACGAGGGTAGTAACGAGTGAACTGCTTTCGATCCTGCTCGTTATACGCAGTCGCTTCGCTGGCCCGCTGGTATGTCTCTGACTCAAGAATCAACCGCATCAGCGACTTGAGATCATAGCGATGATCGATTAGGTGCTTTTCCAGGGCCGCGATCAGCTTGGGGTTGCTGGGCGGATTGCTGGCTCGGAGGTCATCCACCGGTTGGATGATACCGATCCCGAAGAAGTTGGCCCAAACGCGATTGACGATCGCCTTGGTGAAGTAAGGATTTTCCTGAGATACCATCCAGTCGGCCAGCGCTACCCGGCGATCGGCTGGACTGTCGGGGTCGATTGGCGGCGCGTCGAGGGGAGCTGGTGGCTGCGGTTTCCCCTTGGAGGGTTGAATCACATCCCCCTGTTCCAGCACAACCACGGTCCTTTTGCCGTCTCCATCACGACCATCTCCACCCCAACCTTTGGCGCGCACTCGCGCGAACAGATTGGCCATGCCGTAATACTGATCGTTGGTCCATTTCTCCAGCGGATGATTGTGGCACTTGGCGCAGCCGATGGAGAGTCCCAAAAAGGCCTGACAAGCATTCTCCGTCATCGACTCGGGATCCTGGTGCAGCGCGTAAAAATTGGTGGCCCCCTGCGTTACCGATTCCCCTTGAGCGGTGAGGATCTCGCGCACCATCGCGTCCCAAGGGGTGTTGTCGGCAACATGCTTTCGAATCCATCCGTAATACGACCGGATCGGTTCGGGTCTCAGGAGATTCCCGTTGAGCATCAACAGGTCGGACCACAAATAGCTCCAGTAGTCGACGAACTCCGGCCGCTCTAGTAACTGCTCGATCAATTTCGATCGCTTATCTGCCCCTGAATCCTCCAGAAACGCAACCACCTCCTGCGGCTCGGGGATTCTCCCGATCGTATCCAGGTAAGCTCGCCGCAGAAATTGTTCGTCGCTGCATCGAGGCGAGGGGGCTAGATTCAACGCCCGCCACTGTTCCATCACCGCCTGATCGATTGGGTTGGTGATGGAAAACTCCGCCAACAACGACTCGGGCGGCTGCTTCGCATAGGGAACCATCACCTCGGCCAGGACGATGCGACTGGCGAACCAGACGACCACCGATCCAACCCCAGGGCCAACGATCGCCACGCGTCCCTGGGGATCGACTTTCGCGACCGCCTCATCGGTGGCGCTGAACTTGGCCCAGTGCGTGACATCTTCCATGCGTCCATCGCTGTAGCGAGCTCGCACCACCAGCGTCTGTTCGGTCGATGGCCGTCCTTCAAAACGTGGCGGCCAAACTTCCAACGCCTCCACTTTCGGCTCCTCTTGGGAACTTGGGGGCGCACCGGCGGCGATCCACTCAGCCAGTCGCTGATAGTCCCTGGAGTCAGGGGGTAACCGCAAACCGCCCTGATGCGGCACCGCGCCCGAAGCTTTGGCCAACAGCAAAGACAAGGAAGGTTCAGCCCAATCGATCCGGCGGCCATGATCGGCGCGTGTGATCTGATGGTAGTCAGCCGCTGGATCGTAGCCTCGTAGAGAAAGCCGGAAACCACCTTTCCCCGCCAGCGCCCCATGGCATGCGCCCATGTTGCAGCCATGGCGCGAGAAAATCGCTTCGATCTGGTTTCCGAATTCCGGCACCGGCGATTCACCCGCTCGATGCACCATCACCGAAACGCGAGATTCCACCTCCTGACCGCTCGGTTGGGTCGATCGAGCCACCACTTCGGTCTGGCCATCGCCGATCGCTTCGACAAGTCCGTCCCTCACCCGGCATACCGATTCATTCAGCGACCGCCATGTGACCGGCCCCTCCACCTGCCCCATCAGTTTGCCGTCGCCGGAAACCTGCTGCACCAGCAATTGCTGCGAGCTGTTGGCGAAGGTCAATTCCACTCGTTCCGGAAGCAGGTTGGTCCCCTGCGCGAAACATGGACCAGCCCCCCGCATCACCATCATCGAGACAGCGATGCATCCCATTGGACTCAGCAGCCATTGTCGCCACCAGCAGCCATCATTTCCAAAGCGATTCATCGATCCGGTCCCAAAATACGGCAGGAAAGGTCAGGAAACGGGCGGGGTCAAGAACTACCGAAGAAGGCCGCCAATCGCACTCAGAAAAGCTCGCGGATCGGATGGAAACCGGCGTCCACCAGCGGAAATGGCCGACCCGCCGGTCCAGGCAATACACTCTCCACATCCAAACCAAGGCTATGAAAGATGGTCGCGATCACTTCAGGCGGTTCGGTCGGCCGGTCCGCCGGCACCGCACCAATCGGGTCGCTGGCACCAATCGCTCGACCTCCCTGCACTCCACCACCTGCAAACCCAACGGTGAAACACTGAGGCCAGTGATCCCGACCACCCGCCGGATTGATTTTGGGCGTTCTGCCGAATTCAGCCAGGTTGCACACCAAGGTATCCTCCAGCAAGCCACGCTGATGCAGATCCTCCAGCAACGCCGAATACCCTTGGTCATAGGTGGGAGCCACAATCGTCTTCATCCCTTCAACCGACGTGAAGGGCTTGCTGCCATGAATATCCCAAGTCAACTCATCGAAGACCGTCAGGAAGGTATTGATCGTGACGAACCGAACCCCGGCTTCGATCAGTCGGCGTGCCAGCAAGCAGCATTGCCCAAAGCGATTGCGGCCATAGCGATCCCGCACCGCTTCCGGCTCCTTCGACAGATCAAACGCCTCGCGCGCCTGCGGGCTGGCCATCAATCGGTACGCGCTCTCAAAATTCTCGTCCATCAATCGCGCCGACTCGCTGGTCTCGAAATCCTTCAAAGTCGATTCGACCACCTGCCTCATCCGTTGCCGACGGCTCAACCTCGCTTCTCCCAGCGTCGCCGGTGGCAGCAGATCGGGAACCTTGAAGTTGGGCTGCGATGGATCGGCCATCAAGGCGAAAGGATCGTAGGCCTTCCCAAGAAAACCACCCGCCTGCCCATTGGGCAAATTGCCCCCACCTCGCCCCATCGTCTCGGGTAGCACCACATGACCAGGCAGATCGGATCGACGAGGCCGAAGGTAGGTCAAGACCGAACCTGCATGAGGCGTATTGACTCCGCCGTTGAATTGACGCCCAGTCTGCATGATCTGCCACCCTGCGTCGTGCACGGCAGCACCGCGATGGAAGCAGGATCGCACCAACGAAAACTTGTCGGCTTGCTGCGCGTGCATCGGAAGGATTTCGGAGAGCTGAAAATCACCCCTCGTCGCTATCGCCTGAAATGGGCCTCGAATCTCCGAAGGCGCCTCCGGCTTCATGTCGAAGGTATCGAGTTGGCTGGGAGCCCCCAGGTTGAAGATCATGATGCACGACCGCTTGTCCTTCGCCGGATCAACCGCGCCGTGGGCCTTGGCCAGTAGATAGTCGGGAAGACCAAGCCCCACCGCCCCCAAGGCTCCCACCTGTAGGAAGTCTCGACGCGTCGTCCCATCGCAGGTTTGAGCCATCGCGCGACTGGTGCAAGTCAACATGAGCGGGACCCCGTCATCCAAGGAGTTAAAGGGTGTGTCGAACATTCCCGTGGAAGACGCATTCGACAGCGATCTTCCCATTCGATCCGTCCTCAGTGTACCCCTCTCCCTGCGCAGGTGCAAAGAGACCGCAACTTCGCCACCACCCACTCCGTCCCCTTCCCCCAACTCCCCGAGCTCCGTCGATGCCTCATCGGACCGCTCCCATGCTCCCAGCAGCATCTAGCAAGTGGTGCGATCGACGGAGCCTAGGCGGGGAGCTGTGTGAACCGGATGCCGGAGTGAAGCGGTGAAACGCCGGGTGGATGTTGCCGATGGCGACTGGATGATCGCAGTCCCCTTTTTCTCGCACAAGCCGGGCAAGGGAGGCGTCTTCAGCGCACCAACATCTCTTCGGAAGGCACCTCTTCGGAAGGGACCAACGGCATCGCCAAATGTTCAAAGCGGAGATCCAGCGTCGAGAGGAGTCGAGTGGCTGATTCGTTTCCGGGGAACTCCTGCAGCAAGCGTCCCAAGGTCCGCCGCGCGGCGACCAGTTCTCCCAAACGCACCTGGGCTTCCGCCAACTGCAAGTGGCGATCCGGTCGATCCAAAGGCAACTGATCGCTCACCCGATCCAATATCGCGATCGCTTCGGACTGGCGTCCAAGAGCCGCTAGGGCCAAGCCTCGCTGCAATAACAACTCGGGATTGGCGATCGCATCGGGATGGAGATCGACCATGTGGTCGAGCGTTGCCAGCGACCGGCGGGGTCGCCCCAATTGCAGATAGAGCTCGCTGACCGAAAGCTGAACAGGCGGGTTGTCCGGCTGGCTGATCAGGGCTCGTTGGTAATGCTCCAACGACTCCTCCCATCGCCGCTGCACACGAGCTCCATCCCCCATCAGACGCCAAGCGCCACTGGAACGATGGTCTTTGACGATCGCCGATCGCGCGCACTGAACCGCCATCTCCACATCCCCGCGTTCCAGATGGATTCGCCCAAGATCGACGAGGTAGGCAGGATTGTTCCCCGACAATTCCACGGCCCGCGCCATGTGGCTGGCGGCTTCATCCAGTCGTTTTTGCAGCAGAAGTGTCTGAGCGTACCCCCAATGCGCACGCTCGTCGGTCTGGCTGAAATGCAACGCTTCCGAAAAGAGCGCCTCGGCATCCTCATACCGCTGCCTCTCCAGCGCCTCAGCCCCCCGCAGCGAAAACGCACGCGCATCGCGATGAGGCTGCGGATCGGTTCTTCGCGTCAGCGCGTTGCAACCAAGATTCCCCGCCAAGCAGAGCAGGCCACACCAAAGCAACCTCCTTCCGGGCGCAATCGACCGACCCAACGGCTGTAGCCTTCGGTCCATCGATTCCACCCCCCGAGCCGCAGTGAAGGAGCCATGCTTCGCAGGCGCTCGACCAGCCTTTTCCACCTACGCTGCTCGGACTGTAGAAAAACCGCCTCTCCGCGACAAGGCTGCCCGACCCACACGCCTAGAACCGCTCTCACAACCGTTTCCCTCTCGCCATGAACCCCAGCGTCAATTGCCAGCATTCCTTGTTGCAGCCCTTGGCGAAACGGATCGGGCAGGATGGATTCCTACGAACCAGCGCTACAACTGCAAGCCCGCAAGGCGACCTCAGGACAGATCTCACCCTCACCCGGAATGCAAGGCTTGCGATGAAGATCTCACCCTCCCCCGGAATGCAAGGCTTGCGATGAAGATCTCACCCTCCCCTTGGGATGTAAGCCCTGCGATGAAGATCTCACCCTCCCCCGGAATGCAGGGCTTGCGATGAAGATCTCACCCTCCCCCTGGGAGGGTCGCGAGGAACGAGCGGGGAGGGCCTTCTCTCTTGAACGGCTCCCTGAAAGAGCGATCGACTAGCGAACGAATTTCGATCTCGCTGCGATCAGCCGGTTGGTTGGTCTTCGGGAAGTGGCTGATCCTTCGTCTCGGGCAGCAGAGGAAGGACCAGCAAACCAACCAAGTAAATCAAGCTGATCCAGCAGGCAGCATTGCGGAATGCATCGAGCTTGGCTTGCGATTGCAGTATCGCATCGGCCGCTGGCGGAAGCTTGCTGATGGCGGCTTTGGCGAGCGATTCCTGGAGGACTCCCATGGTGAAGGGGCCGCTGGCGGCGATGAAACGTCCAACGTTGTAGCAGAAACTTGTACCGGTGCTTCTTAGTCGAGTCGGGAAGAGCTCGGGAAGGTAGATCGCAAAGCCGGCGAAGGGTGCCAACTGCGCAAACCCCATCAGGGAGCTCATCCAGAGGTCGGATCGGTCGTTGAAGTTGCGGAAGAAGAAAATCGTGCATGCCAGGGCTAGCAGGAAGCCGATGGCGAACGCCTTGCGGCGACCGATCGATTGGGCGAGTCTTGCGAAGGCGAGCATCCCGACGAAGGCGCCGATGTTTTGAGCGATCAGGTTGTAGGCGGTCCAACGTCCTTTGGCCGCCGAGAGGGCTGGTCCTTCCAGACCTTCGGCTTTTAAGGAGCGTTCGAGGGCTGATGAGACCAGTTCGGGACTGAAGAAGCCGACCCCCCAAAGACCGACGACCCCAGCAACACAAAGAATCATTCCCAGCAGTGCGTGGCGTCGCCACAGGGAGTGTCCGAAGAGGCTGGAGTAGGATCCCATGCCAAGCTTGGGGTCGGCTTTGGCGATCTCCTTGGCGCGAACCCATTTCTCCGGTTCCTTGACCAGAAACATGATGAACAGGCAGAGGAATGCGGGAACCGCGCCGATCCAAAACATGTACTTCCAACTGATGTTTGGGGAGACCGACGCCAGGGAGAGACTGATCAGTCCGGCAGTAACGTTGCCGACAGCCGAAAGCGATTGAAGCCAACCGAGTGCCTTGGAGCGAGCGCGTTCGGGAAGTGCGTCCGCGATCAGGGCGACTGCCAGACCAAAAACCCCACCGACTCCCAGACCAGTGATGAAACGGTAGATCGCAAACTCGGTGTAATTCTGCGACAGGGCGCTCAGGCCGGTGCTGATCGAATAGAGCAAAACGGTGACAGCCAGCATCTTGGCGCGACCAAAGCGATCGCCGAGGCTGCCGAAGATTAGCCCCCCGACGGCCCAGCCGGCGACGAAAATCGATGTCGCATAACCTCCAAGCGTTTTGGCTCGCGTCGCATCCGCGCCGTCACCAAGCAGCGAGGTGATGGCGTTTTGGCGAGCCAGGATGAAGAGTTGTTGGTCGAGGCAATCGAAGAGCCATGCTAGGCAGGCGACGATGAAGATAATCCAATGGTATCGGGTCAATTCGCGCCACCAGCCATTGCCTGTCATTGCGATGCTTCCTGGAGTTTCCATGGATCGAATCGGACGTGGATGCCTGTCGGAAGTTCATGGTAGCTGCGACAGCCATCCGTGCGGTCGGTTCATCATAGCCTGCCGCAGCAGTCGCCGTGGTGCGATATCGGTTGGCTGCCTGGGCCAACCCCATGCAGCGTCGCTGAGGAGGAACGACGAAGCGGGGAGGGGGACACAGTAATCGCCCGTTGGGGCAGCACGATGCGCAGTGAATGAAGCTGAAAGAGATGGCCCTCCCCGCTCGTTCCTCGCGACCCTCCCAAGGGGAGGGTGAGATCTGTTTGCAACTCTGCTTTAAGGAGGGTGAAGTCGGCTTTTTTTACCCTCCCTCATGCAGCGTCGCTGAGGAGGAACGACGAAGCGGGGAGGGGGACACAGTACTCGCCCGTTGGGGCAGCACGATGCGCAGTGAATGAAGCTGAAAGAGATGGCCCTCCCCGCCGGTTCCTCGCGACCCTCCCAAGGGGAGGGTGAGATCTGTTTGCAACTCTGCTTTAAGGAGGGTGAAGTCGGCTTTTTTTACCCTCCCTCAGGGAGGGTCGCTGAGGAGGAACGACGAAGCGGGGAGGGGGACACAGTAACGCCCGTTGTGGCAGCACGATGCGCAGTGAATGAAGCTGAAAGAGATGGCCCTCCCCGCCGGTTCCTCGCGACCCTCCCAAGGGGAGGGTGAGATCCTTCACGCACCTTGCATCCCAAGGGGAGGGTGAGATCCTTCACGCACCTTGCATCCCAAGGGGAGGGTGAGATCTCCATCCCAAGCCTTAGAGGCCCAAGAGCCAAAGCCCTAGCTCCACCTCTCGCGCGCACCCCGCCTGAGATCCAGATCAATCAACAAAAAAGGGGTTGGCTCAAGCCGCCTAGTGGCTGAGCCAACCCCTTTTTACCGTGAAAGTGGGCCTAACCCTCGTGTGTGAGGGATGTCTCGCGGCAGGGTTGCTGCCTGACGCCTCTAAGGTCACGGTGCTTCCGTGTCTTGTCGTCCTAGCGAAGTCTACTCGCTAACCGTCAGAGCTACTCCACTCTGATCCTTGGGGCGATGGATGTTTCTATGGCAGCGGGTGTGCTGCATCGGTTGGAACTGGTTATCCAACTCCCGGCCATCCGACCCGACACACCACAATCAATGCACTCCGCGTGCCAATGCCAAACCAGAGGAAAGAAATTTTCAAAGAGCCTGAAAATAGACCACCTAGGCAAGATAGAAGACTGCCTCGCATCGCCATCCCGCTCCCGCCTTGTAATCTTTGCAACGCTCGGAATGAAAAAGTTACAAACCGACTCAAGAACCAAGCAGCACCTGAATGAATATTGCAATGCTAGCGATTGCGGCCGAGCGTCTGGTTACGCAGGAAACTCCTCCAAGGAAGGATGTTCCGGCAGCGTCTGGAGGCCATGCAGAACCATGGCACGCAGCAATCCACGATGCTTTTCAAACTCCCGATCCTCCGCCTGCATCTGCACCAGATACGTGTGCTCCCCAAGCTGAAAGCTGAGCAGCCGGGAGGTGACGATCAGATCGAGCACAAAAAAGGTCAGATCACAGCCAAACGACTCGCTGTCCCCGAGATCAAAAAGCAGATCCTCCTGCTCCACCTCATCAAACTCCTCCCGCATCGATCGAACCGCATCCTCCAGAAGCTGATCCGGCTCACGACTGGCCGGATACCGGGAGATATGGAGCACCGCCGTCTCTGGGCTCTCAAACGACACCGCATCAATCGCCTGAGGATCCTCCGCCATCTCCACAATGCGCCAATTGTCCGGGTAATGAAAGCTCATCCCCAACCCCTGATATGTCTTCGGCATTCCCTTCTCCCACGTCGTATCCCAACCACTCCGCTCAACACTCCCCCGCCCAACCAATGCCACCGAATTCTACGCATCGAAGCCCCCTTCCGTCAGCACCTGCCGCCCCCGGTACGCGCCCCGATGGGCCGACAAAGCAAATGCCGTTGGCGACAACCACCGTTAGGGAGGCGCTTACAGCCCGCTCTTTCCCTGACCGGATGTTTCGACCCTGGTATGACGTAGGACGCTCCGCCGCAGCGGCTTAAATACTCCTAACTAGCACTAGTGGAATAACGATCCCAAGAGAATCACGGGCGGGACGCCGGTGCCACGAAGAGATGCCAGCCAGTCCCTCTCCGTGACTCCGTGCCTCGGTGAAAGCAAATAGGCGGTCAGGATCTCGCAGAGCCACAAAGGCACAGAGATCCAAAAGAAATCGATCGGTGGCCACGAAGAGACGGGAGTTATAGCTAGCTCTTTGGTATTCGAGCCGATATTCCAACGACCGGGATCATTCGCTATAAGCCTCCCCGAAGCATCGGCCAAGGCGGTATTCCACATGGCAATGCCCGCCCCAAGCCTTCGCCTATCGACCTGCACGTCCTCCCTTCCAACGACGAGGAATCCATGGAGCCCAAGCCCACCGAAGCTCATCGCGCGCCGGGAAACCAAGTCGCCATCTCGCTTCCACCCACCCTGATCACTGCATCGATCCTCACCGCCACCTTTTACGGCGTCTTGGCCGCTGGCTGGCTACCTGTTGCCTGGATCCATCGCTACGCGACCTGCCATGCCGTCGCCTACGCCACAGTATTCCTCTTTGCCATCGTCCTGGTCCACCTCATCCGCAAATCGCTCTACCTGACCCAGCAGCGCCAAGCCCTGGAACACGGCTCAGTGGCGATCGGAAAAATCATCGCCAGCTATAGCGACAGCAGTCGCGATATCCCACCAAGATTCTGGCTCCAGCAACTCTGGATCACCCAAAAACAATCGATCCTCCAAAGTTGGATCGGAACCCGCATCTCCCAACTGCTTGATCGCCAGTCGAAACGACCTGAAGGGCAGGGGGTCGAACAGGACCTACGCGACATCTCCGATGCCGACCACGACCAGTTGCACGACAGCTACGCTTTGCTCCGTATCGCTTTCTGGGCCATGCCGATGCTGGGCTTCCTTGGGACGGTGCTGGGGATCTCTGAAACCCTGGGCCAGATGGACATGGAAAAACTTTCCAGCGGCTCCCAGGAAGCCCTGAACGCGATGACCTCAGGGCTCTACGTCGCCTTCGACACCACCGCCATCGCGCTGGCCCTAACCATGATCGGCATGTTCCTACAGTATGCGGTCCAGCAAAGCGAAACACGCTGCCTGCAGACGATCGATCAATCCTGCCAGCATCATTTGATGGGTTGGCTGGACGGCCAAAAGGAACTCTCCCATCCCGATATCCGCCTAGTCGCCGACCAGATGGCCAATCAGCTCAGCAAAGCCCTCCTCCAAGCGACGGCTCACCAAGCCGACTTCTGGCAAAACAGCATCGAGCAGGCGAAAGAGCGATGGACTGGCGGCGCGCAAGCCACCTCCGACCTTCTTCGCTCCCAACTCGACCATTCCCTCCAAAACAATCTCTCGCAACTCCATCAGCATTTCCTCCAGCTACAGCAGGCGACCAGCCAGCGATGGATGGATCAGCAGGAGGCGATGGAACGGGTGATGAGGGAGCCGCTGGAGCGACTGGCTGACTGCATGAAGGTGATGGAGCAGCAGGCCCAACTGATGATCCAACTCGCCGATCGCAGCGGACAATTGGAAGAGCGCACCGGCCAACTGGCTCAGCACTCCACCCACCTGGAACAACTCGATCAGTCAATGCAGCAGACGCTCATGCGACTAGTCGATGTCGATCGCTTCCACGAAGCCGCAATGGCGATGACCGAAGCAGTCAGCTTCCTCTCCTCACAGCTGGAACGGTACGGGAAGGTCGATTCCACCGCCGAATCGACGAACAACGCTCCCTCATCCAACGTCCTCCCAATGACCCCCAGGAGGCGGGCTGCATGAGCGGCCGAAATGGGCGTCGTGAAACGCTATCGCCTTCGCTGTTTCCTTTCCTGGCGGTGCTGCTGTGCACCGTCGGTGCGCTGATCGTCATTTTGGTGCTGTCGGTCTTTCGCGCCAAAGCCGCCGCGCGGCAGGTGGTTGAGTCACAGCAGCAACGGCTGGATGAAGAGGTCGGAACCCTGGAAGTGGTCGCCGGGGAACTGGAAGGACGTCGCCAGAAACTACAGGAAGCGATCGATCAGCAGCGCGCCCTTCTGGCTCACTTCGAAGATCACCTGAGACGCTTGAACGAGCAATGGGAATCGCTTCAGAAATCGAAGCAGCTAGAATCGCAAGACGCCCAACAGCGGCTCGATAAGATCACCCAGCTCCAGGAAACGATCACCGCCACGCAAGCGGAGATCGACAAGCTTCGGGAGCAGCTAGCGGAAAAAGAAAAGCAGGGGAAGAAACCACCGGCATTCGCGATCCTCCCCTACAGCGGTCGTCAGGGAACCACCCGCCGACCGATCTATCTGGAATGCACCGCGCAAGGGGTGCTTCTCCAGCCCGAAGGGATTCTGCTGTCGATGGAAGACCTGGCACCGCCCCACGGCCCCGGCAACCCACTGGACGCTTCGCTCCGCGCCATCCGCACCGAATTCGATCGGATCGCGCAGGCTACCAGCGACCGCAGCTCCCCTTATCCGCTGCTGCTTGTCCGCCCCGACGGCGTCGCCACCTACGCGCTGGCTCGCTCTGCCATGCAAGGTTGGGACGATCAATTCGGCTACGAACTGGTCCCCGCTGCCATGCCACTGGTCTTCCCCAAAAACCCACCCAGCATCGCCCAGCGACTGGAAGCCACCCTGGCCACCGCGCGACAGCGTCATCGACAGGCAATCGCCACCATGCCCGCCCGCTACCGCGATGGCCTGGAAGAGCTGCTGCAGCAAGCCGACCCCAGGGAACCTTCCAACGACTGGGGCGACGAAGCCCTCGAATCGGCGCTCGCCTCCCAAGCCTCCGGTACCTTGCCGGCCGATCCCAATGGCTCGGGCCCTTCCCAGGGCAACTGGCAGATGATCCAAACCGCCAACGTCCCCAGCGGCTCCATTCCCGGCGGCTCCCCATTCAACAACTCCTTGGGCGGCCCCCCCAATCTCTCACTCTCCCCGCAATCCGATGGAAGCTCGTTGGGCCTGCCCGCATCCGGCGACCTCAACCTCGCTGATGCGACATCGTCTGAACCAGGAAATCCCCTTTTCTTCACTCCCTCCGCCCCAGGTGATCTTGTCGGCGGATCCCCAGCGTCCGGCAACTCAACCTTTTCCGCTCTTCCGGGCACCCGCAATCAACCCCCATCCGCCCCAGGTGGCCTTCCCAACGCGGGCCAGACCGCCGTGGGTACCCCACCCTCTGGCACCGGATCTAACGATGCATGGGGGCAACCGAATTCCATCGGATCAGGTCGGCCCGCAGGCCTCTCTGGAAGCGGCGGCAACTTCGGAGGAGGGCTTGCAGGCAACCCAGGAACTGGCCAGTCCGGTGGTAGCCCGTCGCCTGGAGGCTCAACCAGCGACAACTTCTCAGGCGGCTCGGGCGGCCCCAGCCAATCGGGCAGCGCCAATCGCTCAGGCAATGCCTCAGGTTCCAGCTCCCCCAATCCACTAGGCCTCTCGGGCAGTTCCTCCCCAGGCGGCTCCAACTTCAACCCCAACGACTCGATCGATCCCGAGCTGGCCAGGGAGCTGAAGGAAAAACAGCCTCAGGATGCAATCGGCTACCGCGACCGAAGCCCCGTCGGCCGATCGCCCCTGGTGCAGCCCCCCGAAGACGACGACTCCCAGACGCGCCCCCTTTCGATCACACGCGGCCGCGGCTGGGCCGAAGCCCGCGCCGAAGGAAAAAGCACCCCCGTCGTGCGCGAAATGTACCTGGTCGCCCACCCCGATCGCTGGATGCTGCTGGAAGAGTCGAATCCGAAACGAAGCGAACGAACGATCGAACTGGCCTCCGGCCCGCGCGTCGCTGCGGAACAGCTAGGGGACGCCATCCGCAAGCGCGTCGACGAATGGGGAATCGCCGTCGCACGCGGCTACTGGAAACCCAAGCTGATCGTGCTGGCCGCACCCCAGTCCGATGCCAGCATCCGCCGACTGGAACGGATCCTCGATGGCAGCGGAGTGCAGATCGAAGTCCGGCCCCTGCCACCTGTCGTCCCCAACCCACCCGCTCGCCGCTGACCCCAACAACCCAAAACCAAAACCAAAAAACCCCACCACTTCGGAATGCATCGAACATGGCACGCCATCGAGAACAGGATCAGGGAATCGGCGAGGACTCCTTCCTCGATACGATCGCCAATCTCGTCGGCATTCTGATCATTTTTGTCGTGATCATCGTCACCCGATCGCAGTCCAGCGCCCTCGCCATCGCACAGAAAGAAGTCGCCAGCCAACAGTCACTTCGCGACCAGCCGCTCCAGGATGCCATCAGCCTCCAAAAGGACCTGCAGGAGAAACAAAAACGCTGGATGCAGTACGTCGAGGAATCGGAACGCCAGAGACTCCATCGCGATCAACTGCTCCAGCAGATCACTCAGGCACAGGCCCAATCCAGCCCCGACGAAGATCCCACCGTCGCCCAGTTGGCTCACCTCGAAACCACGGTAACCCAACTGGAACAGATGCGAGAAGACTTGGTCAGCCAAACCGAGGCAGAGGAGAAACCGGCCGAGGTGGTGGCGCTGCGGCACCTGCCTACCCCGATGGCCAAGACGGTCTTCAACAAGGAAGTCCATGTCCAACTGGCCGGCTCCCGCATCGCCGTCATCCCCTGGGATCGACTCGTTGAATCGCTCAAACGGGAAGTCGAACGCGTCGTCCAGGCCAACGCGCGCAAGGAAGTCCTCGAAGGTCAACTTGGCCCCGTCGGCGGCTTCCTCATGCAATACAAACTCTCCAACAAGACTGGCATGATCTCCGACGGCCGAAGCGCCGGTATGGGCCGCATGGTGGAACTCATTCGCTTCGACCTCGCCCCCACCTCCGGCGTCGTCTGGGAAACGCTCGACCAAGCCATCGGCGAAGGTGGCCGATTGCGGATGGAACTGGCGGGCCGCAACCCGAAGGAAACGGTGACCACCGTTTGGGTCTACCCCGACAGCTTCGATGTCTTCCGGCCACTGCAAGAGCGGCTCTTTGAACTCGGCTTCCTGACCGCCGCCAGACCGCTGCCCCAGGGAGTCCCGATCGGAGCCGCCCCCACCGGCGCAGCCAGCGTCGCCCAGTAAGCAATCTGACAAACCCTAGCCCGTAACGGCTCACAAGGTTCGCTAAGTCTGGTCCAAGAAGAACCTTCTTCTGCCTAGCACCCCGACCTTCCACCTCACAAAGGCATAGAGATCCAAAAAAATCGATCGTTCCAGTCCCTCTCCGTGACTCCGTGCCTCCGTGAGAGACCAATAGGCGGCATGGATCTCACAAAGGCACAAAGGCACAGAGATCCAAAAAAATCGATCGTTCCAGTCCCTCTCCGTGACTCCGTGCCTCCGTGAGAGACCAATAAGCAGCACCAGGGCTTCTTTGGATCCAGCTTCTCCCAGTAAGCTAGATGCGTAAGGCGAAACGCAAGTCGAAATCAGCGTTACCCGCACACCATCGCCGCTCAAGGGAGTGTGTACCCGATGCCGAATTGGACCCGCCGAAAATGGATCGCTGCGGCCACCGCCACCTCGGCGATCGCCCTTCCGCTCTACGCTCGCTTCCTGGAACCCCACTGGCTGCAGGTGATCCAGCACACCTTGCCGATCCGAAATCTGCCTCCCCACTGGCATGGCAAAACGATCCTTCACGCCAGCGATCTCCACATCGGCCCTCCAGTCGAAGACCAATACCTCCAGCGAGTCTTTGCCACGATCGAATCGCTGCAACCCGATCTGATCGTCTACACCGGGGACTTCGTCAGCCACTCAACCCAACTCGATGATCCCCATAGCAAGTCGCTCGATCGACTCCCCCTGGGCCGCCTCGCCACACTGGGCATCCTTGGCAACCATGACTACGGTCCTACTTGGAAGGATGCAGCGCGGGCGCAGGAGCTGGTCGATCGACTGGAGGCTCAAGGCCTTCGGATGCTGCGCAACACGCAGGTTCAGCTCGATGGCCTCCACCTGCTAGGCATCGAGGAGCTATGGTCAGGGCAGTTGGATCTGGAGACAGCGATCGACGGCTGGCAACAAGACTGGCCTGGACTTGCGCTGGTCCACAATCCCGACATCGTCGACCTTTCCGGCTGGTCGAATTTTCATGGCTGGATCCTGGCGGGCCACACCCACGGCGGCCAGGTCAAACCGCCTTTCCTTCCCCCACCCGTCCTGCCGCTGAAAAATCGACGCTACACCTCAGGCATCTTCTCGATCACTCCGGAACGAACGCTTTTCATCAGCCGCGGGGTCGGCTACTTGGCCCCCGTGCGATTCAATGCCCGCCCCGACATCACCCTCTTTCGGCTTTCCCCCGCGCCACCAGTCGCCTAATTCAATCGCAATCGATCGGCTCCCGATGCGTCAGCCAGTTTCTTGCTAAACTGAAACTCTCCAGACGATCGGCTCGATTCCGATCTGGATGCCACGTAAAAAAAATCCCTGGCATTCACCTCCATGTCACTGAAACTCGAAGGAGTTGTCCCTGCCATGCGGCCAACCTACTGCGCTTCCCATTCGGCCCTGCGATCGGTACGCAACAGCCTTCTCTCCCTGGCCGCCTGCATGCCAGCCAGCCTTCTGGTCGCTCAGCCTCCAACCCCCTCTGGCCCATCTGGCACTCCAGTCGCCATGGGAATGACTCCCGAACTGCTGTGGGATCTGGGACGGATCGGGGAAGCGGCTGCATCGCCCGACGGCAAACAACTGGCCTACACGGTCACGCATTACCAACTGGCCGAGAACTCCGGCAGCGGCGATCTTCTGCTGGCCCCCATCGACGGCCCCGACGCCATCCAAGGACTGGCCACCGGCCTGGGTACAGCGATGAGCACCGCCAGCAAGCCGCGGACGCTGCTCACGGCAATCCCGGGACTCCAAGCCATCCAGTGGGTCGATCGACCCGAAGGCCTGCGTCTGCTTTACTTGGCTCCAGGCAAGCTGAAATCGACCGATCCTCAGGCATGGTCGATCAACCCGGCCACCGGGGAATCCCGTCAGCTGACCGATATCGAAAGTGGTATCGGCAATCTGCGATCGACCCCCGACGGCAGCCGCTTGGCCTTCACGCGCGACATCCCGCTGGATGACTCCCTGGCCACCCTCCACCCCGACCTCCCCAAGGCCGATGCCCGCATCATCGATAGCCTGATGTACCGCCACTGGAATGCATGGCACGATGGCGCCTACAGCCATGTCCATGTCGCCCCCTGGAACACCGACGGGTCGATCGGACCCCCGATCGATTTGATGGAGGGGATGAAGGCCGATTGCCCATTGCCGCCGCTGGCCGGAAGTGAGCATCTGCAGTGGTCTCCCGATGGCCGTCAGATCGCGCTGGTGATCAAGCCGGTGGAGCGACCTGCCCAGTCGACCGACAGCAGCATCTTCACCTCCGACCTCGCCGAACAGCTCGATGCCGAAGGCCAATTGGTCGCCTCCCCGCTGGTCAACCAAACCCCCGACAACCCTGGCTACGACGTCGACCCCACCTATTCCCCCGACGGCAAGTGGCTGGTGTGGATCGCGATGGAGCGACCTGGATTTGAAGCCGATCGCGCGAGGATCATGGCACGGCGACGATCGGATGGCAGCACCACGGAGTGGACTTCGGGCTTCGATGCGTCGGCGCATAACCTCCGCTGGAGTCGTTCAGGGGAGCGATTGGTTTTCGACAGCGAGCAGCGAGGCACCCAGCAGATTTTTTCGATCGATGTCGCCAGCGGCCAACTGGAACAGCAGACGCAGGGCCCTCACGACCTCCACTGCATCGAGGTTTTACCTGATGGCCGCGTCCTCTCCACCCAGCAGTCGATGGTCCGTCCCGTCGAACTGGCGCTGATCGATCCGGCCGATGGAAAGATCGTAACGGTGACCGACGTCAACGGCGAAACCTTCCGCAAGCTGGCTCTTCCGACGGTGCAGGAAAGGTATGTGCCTGCTACCGACGGCCAGAAGATTCACAATTGGCTGATTCTACCCCCGGGATTCGACCCGAAGAAAAAGTATCCGATGCTGGTCTTCTGCCAGGGTGGGCCGCAGTCGCAGGTGGGTCAGTTTTTCTCCTACCGCTGGAACTTTCATTTGATGGCCGCCAAGGGGTATGTGGTGCTGGCGGTCAATCGTCGTGGCCTGCCCGGTTTTGGCCAGGCCTGGAACGATCAGATCAGCGGCGATTGGGGCGGGCAAGCGATGCGCGACATCCTGGCATCGACCGATGCCTTGCGGTCCGAACCATTCATCGATTCCAAACGGGTCGGCGCCGTGGGTGCCAGCTTTGGCGGCTACACCGTCTACTGGCTGATGGGCAACTCCGGCGATCGCTTCTCGGCGATGATCTCCCACTGCGGGGTGTTTGACTTGGAGTCGATGTACGGGACAACCGAAGAACTTTTCTTTGTGAATCACGATCTGGGTGGACCGTACTGGTCCAGCGAATCGGTGCAGAAGAAGTACGATCAGTTTTCGCCGCACCGGTTCATCGGCAACTGGAAGACGCCGCTACTAGTGATCCATGGCGAGAAGGATTTTCGCGTCCCGGTTTCACAGGGAATGGAGGCGTTCACAGCCGCTCAGGTTCAAGGCGTTCCCAGTCGCTTCCTTTATTTTCCTGGGGAAGGGCATTGGGTCACCAAGCCGCAGAACAGCGTCCTTTGGCAGCGTGTCTTCTTCGGTTGGCTAGACCAGCACCTGAGCGAATGATCGCGGCGGCCACTTTCCCACGCCGCCATCGGGACGATGTATCCTGAAGCGAACCACCCCAAGCGAATCGCAATTGGCGATTCGCGGGGATCAGAAAGATTCGCAAAAGAATGAGTCCCCGTCGCCATGGCGTCTTCCCCTTTCGAATCGGTCCCAGGCGAACAGTGGCTGGCTGAAAACCAGCTTGCCTTCGCCTTCTTCGACCGATTCCCCGTCAGCCCAGGACACGCGCTGGTCGTAACCAAGCGCGTGGTTCCTACCTGGTTCGATGCGACGATCGAAGAACAGCACGCGCTGATGGAACTGGTCAACCAGGTGAAGCGGCTTCTGGAAGAACGCTGCAGTCCACAGCCCGATGGATTCAATGTCGGCTTCAACTGCGGCGAAGCTGCCGGGCAGACGGTGATGCATCTGCACCTCCATGTCATCCCGCGCTACCATGGCGACCTTCCCGATCCACGCGGAGGCGTCCGCCACGTCATCCCCGACAAGGGGAACTACCTTGTGGATCGCTCCAAGACGTCCACCGTTCCGGCTACAGCCCAATCAACTCACCTTTCGACCGGCGCGCCGGACTCCTCTCTCTGGAATGCGATCGCCCCTCGCCTACCAGCCGCTCGCTCGGTCGATATCCTAGCCTCCTTCGTCCAACGCTCGGGACTTGAGGTGATTGAGCGAGCGATCTTTAGCGCACTAGACCGAGGCACGAAAGTACGAATTCTGGTCAGTGACTATCTGGCGATATCCGACCCGTTGGCGCTGCGGCGGCTGCTTGGTTGGTCCCAGTCAGCCTTAGAAGATCGTCTTGCGGGGACACTGGAGTCGCGGTTGATCGAAATGGCCAAGCTGCCGGCGACCATCGAGTCGTTTCATCCCAAGGCGTGGCGCATTATCGACGATCAGGAAGCCTGGATTGCCGTCGGCAGCAGCAATCTTTCGCGCGCTGCATTGCAGACGGGGGTCGAATGGAATCTGCTCGATCGGTCCACCGATACCGATCGCGCCTCGCATCGCCAGTTCGACCTCGCCTACCAGTCGCTCTGGCAGCTCGCCACACCGCTTGATCGATCGCTGATCGAAGCCTACACCCAGCGCGCCCAGCGAGTGGCCGATGAGGACCTGCCCCCGGAGGCGATCGATCCGCGATTGGTGCCCGCGCCGCGTCCTTGGCAGCGGGAAGCGCTTGAGGAGTTGGCCGCGCTGCGCAAGCGTGGCGACCGCCGTGCCTTAGTGGCGGTGGCAACCGGGATGGGGAAAACCTGGCTGGCCGCTTTTGATACGAAGCAGTTTGGACAAGAGATCGCTCCCAAGCGGCCTCGCGTTTTGGTGATCGCACATCGCGCGCAGATCCTGGCGCAGGCAGAAGCCACCCTCTCTCAATTGCTCGATCAGCTCTACGGCGATGGATCGACCACTTGGTACCTGGGCGACCAGGGCGATCTTTCGGGCCAACTGGTCGTCGCCTCGATCCAGAAGCTAGCTCGCCCGGAAGGTCTTTTGGCTCTTGCCGACCAGCACTTCGATTACACGCTAGTCGACGAGGTGCATCATGCCCATGCCCCGACCTATCGCCGCGTTTTGGCTCGCCTTTCCAGCGAATTTATCCTAGGCCTGACCGCCACGCCCGAACGGTCCGATGGGGTCGATGTGGCTTCGATCTTCGATGACAACTTGGTCTATCAGGCGACGATCGGAGATGGCATTGCGGAAGATGCATTGGTGCCATTCCATTACGTCGGACTGAAAGATACGGTCGACTTTCGGCAGATCCCATGGCGCAACGGACGCTTTGATCTCGAAGTGTTGGAGCGGCAGGTGGCGGCCAGCGAACGAATGGAACGGTTATGGGGGGCGATGCAGCAGCATCCAGCACAGCGGACCATTCTCTTCTGTTGTTCCAAGCGGCACGCCCTCTTCACACGCAACTGGCTGGCGGCCCGAGGTCTGTCGGCGGCAGCGGTTTTTTCGGGCCCTGGCGGCGACCCTTGCGGTCCCTCTTTGCAACGGCTGGCCGATGGAAAACTGGATGCTCTCTGCGCGGTCGACCTCTTCAATGAAGGGCTCGATCTTCCCGCCGTCGATCGTATCGTGATGCTGCGGCCCACCGAATCGAAGGTGCTGTTCCTGCAGCAATTGGGGCGAGGCCTGCGATCCAGTCCCGGCAAATCGCGACTGCTGGTGATCGACTTCGTCGGCAATCATCGCATCTTCGCGCAGCGCCTGGTGCACCTGCTCTCGCTTGGCGGATCGTTCGCCACCCCAACCACGCTCCGTCAATGGCTGGAAGGTCAGCCGCCTACCCTTCCCGTTGGCTGCCTGCTGGATGTCGATCTGGAGGCGCGGGACTTGCTGCGTCAGTTCCTGCCACGCGGAGCCGAAGCCAGCCTCGAAATCTATCGCTCGATGCGAGAAGAGCAGGGGAGGCGACCGCTGGCCGGTGAGCTGCAGGTGCGTGGC
>Ga0315905_10000128_pt1:0-10000 | contig 80921 bp, 78 predicted proteins | sample LakEriMetagenome_5_FD_203522 | JGI IMG/M metagenome (GOLD analysis project Ga0315905, IMG submission 203522) | Freshwater fungal communities from buoy surface, Lake Erie, Ohio, United States - Buoy 4 MA121 | ecosystem: Environmental > Aquatic > Freshwater > Lake | place: USA: Lake Erie...
TAAACAACCAAACCAACCGATGTATAAACGGTTTTCAGTACTTGTAATCCAAGCGCAGAAGCGCTCCCATAATGAAACGCCTTCGCGTCTTTCTAAAGTTGCGATCATAATAAGATTTTTATAATTTAATTTCTTCCCAAGTTTTTCGCTTGTTGATTTTAATTATAAAACAAAACTATCATGTAGACAAAACTTAATTAATTATTTAACTAATTTTAAAAATTCTAATTCAAAATCAAAAGTTGCTCTTGTTGTATTTCCCCCAATAAAAATTTTCTTTTTATCTTGAACAATCCAAATTTGAGAATAAGTAATATAACTAATCAATGTGCTAACCATTAAAAATAAGAAGCCTGAATAAATTAATAAAATCCCTGGATCAGCTTTAATTTGCAATCCTGTTGAACTTAAAATATCCATTAATGTAATTGGATTTTCAATTTTTAAACTTTCGTTTAGCTCTAAATTCCCAATAAAGTTACCAAATTTATTATAGACTGAGCAATACCCTTGTAAATTGTCAATTAAAATTGTTAATCCATCATTTAATTGGGGATTGGTTGAAATCCAAGTTAACCAAACTTTTTCTTTAATATTTGGTAAATTGATAAACGGGTATTGAAAAATCGAAAAATCCTTATTTTTAATTCTTAAACCAATTATATTCCAATCTGTTTGATAATAATCAATTCCATTGTATTTTGCTGGAGAATTTACAAAAATTGTTTTACGTTCAACTTCGTTACCATCAATATTTAGAATTGAAAGATCAGAATAAAATTGTGTAATTGTGGTTTGTTTTGTGTACGTAATCCAAAAATCATTTATCCGTATTGAAACTTTTGGAATCAATGTAAATTGTCCATTATTTAAAATATTTTGAATATGAAACGTTTCGGTTTTAGGTATAATTTCTTGAGCTTTAAACCCACCTACTGAACCAATAATTGCACCAATCAATATTATAATCATACTAAAATGAACAATAATAGGAGCTATTCGTCCAATTAAACCTTTATAACAATAAATAATATTTTTTTGTTGAAAGATAGAATAGTTATTTTCTTTTATTTTGAACAATAGTTGTGACAAAGAAAGATGTTGTAAATTCGTTGAGATATTTAATCGACAAAATTGCTGAGTTGTTCGGAAAAATTGACATCTGCGAGCAACTTTTAAAGATGGAAACTGTTGTAATAAAGTGCAAGTTAATAAACTTAGCCCAAACAATAAAATAAGTGTAATAAACCACCATGTTTTATATATATGATCAAAACCAAACCGAAGGATAATATCCCAGGATAAAAACCCAAAAACTCTATTTGTTAAGGGATAATTTAATTTATATGTTTCAATGGATTGATCTTGCTCAATAACTGTTCCAATTATACTTAAAGCGGCAATTATCAATAAAATAAATATAGCAAATCTCAAATCAGCTATTGATTTAAAAAGATTTTGTTTCATAAGAATTTTAATTTAAAGAAATAGATTTTGAAGAAGCAAGACGAATTCGACCAGAGACTGCCCAATTTTTTAGCTTTAATGTTTGATTATTCTCTAACTTTGATAGAGGTATTAATTGTGTTAATGATAAGCAAATATCTTCAGTTGTAAATTCTCTTTTTTCATAAAAGGCATGATACATAGCTTCAATAATACTTTGACGAATTTCCGCGCCTGAGAAAGCTTCAGAAAGTTGTGCTAACTTTGAGTAATCAAATAATTCCCAACGATTCGGACGAAATTCTTGAATATGAATTTTAAAAATTTGTTCTCGTTCTTGTTTTTGTGGTAAATCTAAGAAAAAAATTTCATCGAATCGACCTTTTCGAATAATTTCTAATGGTAAAAGATCTACATTATTTGCTGTTGCAACTACAAAAACTGGCTTTGTTTTTTCTGACAACCAACTTATAAATGTTGCCAATACACGATTACTAGTACCACTATCCCCTGTATTATTATTATTACTAAAAGCTTTATCAATTTCATCAATCCATAAAATACAAGGTGAAATTGTTTCTGCTACTTGAATCATTTGGCGAAGACGAGATTCAGATTCACCAACAATTCCTCCAAAAAGTTTACCAACATCTAATTTTAATAAAGGCAATTGCCATTCATTAGCAATAGCTTTAGCAGTTAAAGATTTACCAGTTCCTTGAATTCCAACCAATAATAACCCGCGTGGGGTTGGCAATCCATAATTGGATGCTTGAATCCCAAAAGAAGTTTTCCGTTTTTTTAACCAATTTTTTAAATTATCAACTCCACCAATTTTAGAAATCGTGTCATCCACTGACCAATATTCTAAAATTTCTGTTTGACTAATAATCTGTTTTTTTTCATTTAATAATAGTTTGATACTATTTTCATCAATTGTTTTATAAGTCGCAATGATTTTTGATAAAACACGTCTAATACGTTCAAGAGATAAACCTTGGCATGCTCGTGTTAAACTTTCTAAAATTTGTGGATCAATTTGAATATTTAATGATTCAATTAACCGTTTTAATTCATAATTAATTTCACTTTCAACAGGTAATTGAAATTGTAAAATTGTAATTAAATCAGATAATTCTTTTGGAATATTGAATTCTGATCCAATAATAATAATTGTTTTTGGTTGAAGTTTTAGAATTCGACTTATATTTTTTAATTTTCTTGAAATTGAAACATCTGTTAAAAATCTATTAAAGTCTTTTAATAAAAATAAAGCAGGAGTTTGAGCGGTTAACCGCTCTACAAGTTCAAGTGCTTGTACTGGATTTCTCTTTGCAAATCCTTCATTATTGGGGTTATTTGTATATCCATCAATAAAATCCCAACTATAAATACTTCTATTTAAACTGGTTTTAATATATTTCCGGATAATATACTCTACTCGGTCCTCTTCAATCGTATTAATGTAAATTATTGGGTACCTAGCTTTTAATAAAAGTGTTAATTCATCAGTAAATTGCATAAAATCGTTCTATCAAAATTCTATTTAATAAAGTACTATTATATTAATTTTACATAAAAAAATTGTTTATTATTAGAGGAAACAAAACTGATTCACTCTAATAATTTATTTAATTAACGTGGAATTGCTAATTTCTTTCGACCTTTTTGTCTTCGGTTTCGGATTATTTTTCTTCCTTGAGCTGTAGCCATACGAGCACGAAAGCCTGATACTTTTAAAATAGACGAACGGGTTTTATTTGATAGAGTACGTTTTGTCATAAATATATTTATTTTTTTAATAAAAAACGAATTAAACCTTTATAGTATAAAGGAATGTAAAAAATCACGAATTAATAAATGTCTGATCGTGATATTTCGATTTTGGAATAAATTATAGGCTTCTTCTTTAAATTCAAACAACGGATTGCGTTGCCCATAACTTCTCCATCCTACCGCATCACGTAATAATGCAATTTTTTGTAAATGTTCTTTCCAAGCAATATCTGTATAATAAAGAATAATTGTACGTTCAAACGATCTAATTAAACCAATTTGACATATTTCAAATTCTAAGACTTTAGATTCATAAGATAACCAAAATTCTTGAAATAAATAAGTTTTTAATTCAAACGGATCTATGTTATTTAAATCTTCATTTAAACTTACTAACCTTGTTTTAAAAAGTTCTTCAATTAGAGAACTATTTTTTGTAAACTTAGGATCTTTCAATAAATTTATAATATCTTTAATAACTTGCTCACCATAAGCTAAAATTGTTTCTCGAAGAGATTGACTTTCTAAAAGTTTTCTTCGTTCATAATATACAATGTTCCGTTGCTTATTTAATATATCATCGTAATCAAATAAATATTTTCTTCCATCATAATCTCTTTCTTCGACTCGTTTCTGAGCAGCATCTAAACTTTTAGTCAGTAAATTTGATTCCAGTGGGAGATCGTCTAAAAGTTGATTTTGCATGAAGTTTTGAAGTTTGGAACTTCCAAAATTTCGGAACAACGAATCCTCTAAACTTAAAAAAAATCTAGAAGTTCCTGGATCTCCTTGGCGTCCACATCTACCACGTAATTGATTATCTATTCGACGAGAATTATTTCGTTCGGTTCCAATTATGTAAAGTCCGCCTAAGTTTTTAACAATTTTATTGTTAATATTTTGATTTTTTTTCTCAAATTTTATTAGTTCATTTAATAAAAATTTAATTGAACATTGATAGGGGATTTTAGGAATTCGAATTTGATCAATTTCATTTAAGAACTTTAAAATTCCAGTTGATGATAAACTTAAAAATTTGGAATCATTAAGTAATGTATTTAAAACACTTAAAAAATTTTGTGAAATAAAATTACTATCCTTTGCTAAAGGAAAAATATTATTTAATTTTGTTGAATTACTTTGGTTTTTATAAGAAACTAAGATATTATAAAGTTGCTTTCGAACTTTAAATGTAATATTTCCACCTAAAATAATATCTGTTCCTCGACCTGCCATATTTGTCGCAATTGTAATACTTCCAATTTCCCCAGCTTGTGCGACAATCTCTGATTCTCGTTTTACATTTTCTGGTTTTGCATTTAACAATCTATATGATAGCTGATATTCTTTTAATAAATCTGCCAACATTTCGGAATTTTCAACTGTTGTGGTGCCAATTAAAATTGGCTGTTTTGTTTTTGCAATAGATTTACATTCTCGTGCAATGGCAGTCCATTTTGTTAAACTATCTTTATAAACAAAGTCAGGCAAGTCTTTACGAAGGTTTGGTCGGGCTGTCGGTATCTCTTCTACTGGTAAGTTATAAATCTTTTCAAATTCTACTTCGGATGTTTTAGCAGTTCCAGTCATCCCTGACAATTTAGGATACAATAAGAAAAAATTTTGATAAGTTATAGATGCCGCTGTTTCTGTATTTTGCCTAATTGGAACTCCTTCTTTTGCCTCAACAGCTTGATGTAAACCTTCGTTCCATCTTCTATCCGGCATAATTCGACCTGTAAATTCATCAACAATTATAATTTGATTGTTTTGAACAATATAATGGACGTTCCGGAAGAATAAAGCAGTTGCTTTAATAGCACTTAATAGGTAAGGAATCCAAGGATCATTAGGATTATACAAATCTTCGACTTGTAATATTTTTTCAATTTGAGCTGTTCCTTGTTCAGTTAAAATAATATTTCTATTTTTTTCATCTACTTTAAAATGAACATTAACCTCCAAATATTCAGCAACTTCCGCTGCAACAATATATTTATCAATACAAGTTTCCACTGCTTGAGAAATGATCAATGGAACTTGTGCTTCATCAATAAAGATAGAATCAACTTCATCTACAATACAATAATTGAAAGGTGGTAAAACAACTTGATTCAAATTGGATGCCATATTATCACGCAAATAATCAAAAGCTAATTCATTATTTGTTACATAGGTAATGTCAGCTTTATAATTTTCTTGTCGTTCTAAAAAGGCCATATCTTCTTGAATTAACCCTGTGTCTAAGCCTAAAAATCGATAGATTTGTCCCATTGAGACTTGGTCACGACTAGCTAAATAATCATTTACCGTAACAATATGAACACCTTTATTTGTTAGAGCATTTAAATAAGCTGGTAAAGTTGCAACTAATGTTTTTCCTTCACCAGTTCGCATTTCACTAATTTTTCCACTATTTAAAACTAAGCCTCCAAGTAACTGAACATCAAAATGACGAAGACCTAAAGTTCGTAAACTTGCTTCTCGTGTAATTGCAAAAGATTGGGCAATTAGTGCGTCTAAATCTTGTTCTTGTTGATATTGTTTTTTTAATTGAAATGTTTTATTTCTTAGTTCGGTATCAGTCAATGGTTTTAAGCTATTTTCTAGAGCATTAATTTGATTAATTAACGTCTGATACTGGTTTGTGACTGAATCTTTAATAAATGGATTTTTTAGCATTTTGAAGAATTTATAATGTTCTACTAAGTAATAATATTTACTCGTTTATGTTGAGCATCTTTATAATCAAATTTTACAGTCCCATCAACTAATGCAAATAAAGTGAAATCTTTTCCATACCCAACGTTAGAACCAGGTTTAAATTTCATTCCTCTTTGACGGATTAAAATACTCCCAGCTTTTACTTTTTCGCCGCCAAATCTTTTAACACCTAAGCGTTTTGCATTCGAATCACGACCATTTTTGGTACTACCTGCACCTTTTTTATGTGCCATATCTATATTCCTTAATTATTAGTTAATATTTATTTCTTCAATAAGAACTCTAGTTAAATCCTGACGATGGCCTTGTTTCTTACGAGTCTTTTTCTTAGGACGCATCTTATATACAATCGTTTTACGACTACGTAAATGTTCTAAAATCTTTCCTTTAACTTTTACACTTTCTAGATACGGTTTTCCGATTAAAAGCTCTCCGTCATTATTAACCAGTAAAACCCTATTTAATGTAATCTCTTTTCCAAGTTCTGTCGGAATACGGTTTAGATCATAATATTTTCCTGTTTCAATCCAAAATTGTCTTCCACTAATTTCTACAATTGCGTATTTCATAATTTAGAAGAGTTTCCCTTTTTATAAAATAATATTACAAAATAAATTTTACTTTAGTCAACTTAAATTAGAACTGGATAAATTTATAAATTTTTAAGTAACCATAATTCATTATAAAAGAAGTCAAAAGCTTTAGATCGATGAGAATCTGTATTTGTAATAATTGATAATGTTCGGGTTATTTTAATGTTCTCGATTGTTATAATTTCAACTGTCTTTAATTCGATTTCCTTTTCTATTGCTGATGATGATACAAAAGCCGCCCCTAAGCCAAGACTAACGGCGGTCTTTATAGCTTCAATGGAATTTAGTTCCATAACTACATTAAATTGTTTCGTTTGAATATTATTTTGAATTAAAATATTATCAATAAATTTATGGATTGTAGAATTCGAATTTAATGTTATAAAATTTAAATGATAAAGATCTTCTCGACTAATTTTTTTTTTTTTCTTTCTTGCAAATGGGTGTGACTTAGGCACTATTAAGATGAGCTCATCTTCAACAAAATCTTCAATTTCTAAATTTTTTTTTAACCCAGTAGGAATATCACCTCCCACAATGGCAATATCAATAATTCGATCAGCAACTTTTTTTGCAATAATTCTCGTCGAATCAATATCAATATTTAAAGTAATTTGTGGGTAACTTTGAGCAAATAAAGTTAAAACACGGGGCATTAAATATGCTCCAATAGTTTGACTTGCCCCAACTTTTAAATTCCCTCGTTCACCATCTTTTAAATCATTTAAGGCGCGACAACTTTCTTCACATAAAGCAAGTATTCGTTCCGAATATTGAAGAAAAACATTACCTGCTTCAGTTAAGGATATTTTATTACCAGTTCGATTTAACAATAAAATACCTAAACTAGTTTCTAAAGTTTTAATCTGTTTACTTAGTGAAGGTTGCGAAACAAATAAAATTTCAGCAGCTTGAGTAAAACTTTTTTCGGAAGCAATAGCTTTAAAAATACGTAATTGTTGGAGAGTAAAGGGAAGAACCATATAACAAATATTTAAGAATTTAATGAAAGAAGTTTTAAAATGCGGATAGAGAGACTCGAACTCTCAAAACAAAAGTTACTAGGACCTAAATCTAGCGCGTCTACCAATTTCGCCACATCCGCTAATCTTACTTTATTAATATTTTTATAGATACATTTTAAATGACAAATTAAGTTTCAATTGAGAGCTAGAAATTAAAATGTAGTTAACTTTAAATAAATTTCAAATTTTCTTAATATATATATTTAAATTTATACTAAGAAAATTTCAAATTTATTCATCAACGTAAAGACGATATACAAAACTTGTAGTTTTACCTCGTAATATTGATTTAGCTAATGATAAAGATTTTTGGGCAGATTTTGCTGCTTTTCTTTTCCAATTAGCCTTACGACTATTTTTTTTTGCTTTTGATGTCCGTTTTTTAGGTACAGCCATAACTTTTTTATCTTTTATTTAAGATAGTTTTTTAATTTAAGTCTATTGTACAAAATAGAATTTAATTTGTCTAGATTTGTTAATGGTAGCTTTTAAGAATCTATTAAAAATTCAATATAATTAAAATTACTTCAAAACCCGTTATAACCAATTAAATTAAAAAAATTTGTAAATATTTTAAAAAATAATTACAAGACTATTTTTGGTTTTTCTAGCCTTGTAATTATTTTCTAACGTGATAAACGTTGAATTTGTTGAATTGCTAAACGACCAATATTAAATAAAGCCCATGATGCTGCTACTAAAACAGGCGCAGCAATTACTAGTAAACGAGTATCCATAACTGATAATCCTCTAGAAATGTTAAAAAATTAAATACAGAAAATAATGTTAATGACTAGTATTATACTTAATATTATATATAAAACTTAAAATATTTTTTAAGAATAATTTTTTTGCCTTCATTAAAAATTATCTAAACTAACTGTTATAAAATTCTCTTACTATTATTATCTTTTTAAAAACTTTGGCATTGAACTATCTTCCCAGGAGGTCCCCCCCCAAGTATTGTCGTCGATTTATAACGTTTCACAACTGAGTTCGAGATGGATCAGCGTGGTTCCGCTCAGTACACTAAAAACACCAAAGCAAAAAATCTTTAAGATATTTTTTATACCTTAAAGATTTTAAAAATTCAAGTCCTCGGTCTATTAGGACATCTCAGCACATACATTACTGTACTTACACTTAATGCCTATCAAACGGTTAGTCTTACCGTGACCTTACTCACTTACGTGATGAGAATACTTATCTTGAGGTGGGCTTCCCACTTAGATGCTTTCAGCGGTTATCCACTCCATACATAGCTACCCAGCGTTTACCGTTGGCACGATAACTGGTACACCAGAGGTATGTCCTTCTCGGTCCTCTCGTACTAAAGAAGGCTCCTCTCAATATTCTAACGCCTACACCGGATATGGACCGAACTGTCTCACGACGTTCTGAACCCAGCTCGCGTACCGCTTTCATGGGCGAACAGCCCAACCCTTGGGACGTACTACCGCCCCAGGATGCGATGAGCCGACATCGAGGTGCCAAACCTCCCCGTCGATGTGAACTCTTGGGGGAGATCAGCCTGTTATCCCTAGAGTAACTTTTATCCGTTGAGTGACGGCCTTTCCACTCAGTACCGTCAGATCACTAAGACCGACTTTCGTCCCTGCTCGACTTGTAGGTCTCACAGTCAAGCTTCCTTATGCCTTTACACTCTAGATACGATTTCTAACCGTTCAGAGGAAACCTTTGTACGCCTCCGTTACCGTTTGGGAGGCGACCGCCCCAGTCAAACTGCCCGCCTGAAACTGTCCTTTGACCAGATAATGATTCAAAGTTAGAAATCTAACATTACAAGAGTGGTATCTCACTGATGGCTCCAATAATCCCACAAGATTATAATCAACGCCTCCCACCTATACTGCGCGAATAAAGTCCAATTTCAATTTCAAGTTACAGTAAAGCTTCATAGGGTCTTTCTGTCCTGGTGCAGGTAGTCCGCATCTTCACAGACAAGTCTATTTCACCGAGCCCCTCTCCGAGACAGCATCCAAATCATTACGCCTTTCGTGCGGGTCGGAACTTACCCGACAAGGAATTTCGCTACCTTAGGACCGTTATAGTTACGGCCGCCGTTCACCAGGGCTTCAGTTACCAGCTTCGCATGCGCTAACCGACTTCTTTAACCTTCTGGCACTGGGCAGGCGTCAGCCCCCATACATCGTCTTACGACTTAGCGGAGACCTGTGTTTTTGATAAACAGTTGCTTGGATCTTGTTATTGCAGCCTTACGAATAAGGCACTCCTTCTCCCGAAGTTACGGAGTTATTTTGCCGAGTTCCTTAGAGAGAGTTATCTCGCGCCCCTTAGTATACTCTACCTACCCACCTGTGTCGGTTATGGTACAGGCGTTTTTTATTTATGACAGTGCAAGCTTTTCTTGGAAGTATGACATACACTACTTCGACGCCTTAGCGTCTCGTACTC
>Ga0315905_10000128_pt1:15000-20000 | contig 80921 bp, 78 predicted proteins | sample LakEriMetagenome_5_FD_203522 | JGI IMG/M metagenome (GOLD analysis project Ga0315905, IMG submission 203522) | Freshwater fungal communities from buoy surface, Lake Erie, Ohio, United States - Buoy 4 MA121 | ecosystem: Environmental > Aquatic > Freshwater > Lake | place: USA: Lake...
TAAAATTGGACCTTTAGTACCTTAACTTAACATAAGTCTACTGAAAAGCAAATTTAAGTAATATTAAAAATACGGACCAAGAAAGTCAATAGTGGAAAGGTTAAAACTAGAGATTTAGAGTCATTATTTATCATTAGAACAGATTAGTAAGAATAAATTTATTATATTTAAAAGTATCCTAAGATTTTACTAAAAATTTAATTACTTAACAGAATTTCAGATATATGATATAGTAGATTTCGTTATTGTATATATAACGGGATATAGCTCAGTTTGGTAGAGTACCTGCTTTGGGAGCAGGGTGCCGTAGGTTCAAATCCTACTATCCCGATTCAAAAGTTAAAGTATATTCTGAATCAAAATATAAGTTACCTTTCACAAAATATTATTTCAGGGAATATACAAAAATTTGTTCGATTATTTACAAAATTTTTTCGATAAAATTAAAAATCATGTATAATGTAGAATGAAAACTCGTATTTAACAAATAGATAAAAATATTAACTATTTTTTATTTTTTATGAGAGTTTCATAGATTTCCCTCTCCCAAAAGGAGAAAATCAATGGCAATAAGCTCAACAGAGCGTCGTTCAAAAAACGTACAAGTTTTTGTAGAAAAAGACGCTGTGGAAACTAGTTTCGCAAAATGGGCCCAACCAGGACATTTTTCAAGAACTTTAGCTAAAGGTCCAAAAACAACTACATGGATTTGGAACTTACATGCGGACGCTCATGATTTTGATAGTCAAACAAGCTCATTAGAAGAAGTTTCTCGTAAAATTTTCAGTGCACATTTTGGTCAATTATCAATCATCTTTTTATGGATTAGTGGTATGCACTTTCATGGTGCATATTTTTCGAATTACTCGGCTTGGTTAACAGATCCGATCGGGATTAAACAAAGTTCACAAGTAGTTTGGCCAATCGTGGGTCAAGAAATTCTAAACGCTGATGTTGGTGGAAATTTCCAAGGTGTTCAAACTACATCAGGCTGGTTCCAAATGTGGCGAGCAGAAGGAATTACAAGCGAAGTAGAATTATATTGGACAGCAATTGGTGGATTAGCTATGTCAGCAATTATGTTATTTGCTGGTTGGTTCCATTATCATAAAGCAGCACCAAAATTAGAATGGTTCCAAAACGCCGAATCAATGATGAATCATCATTTAGCTGGTTTATTAGGGTTAGGTTGTTTATCATGGTCTGGTCATCAAATTCATATTGCTTTACCAATTAATAAATTATTAGACGCAGGTGTTTCACCACAAGAAATTCCTTTACCACATGAATTTTTGATTAACCGTGATTTAATGGCACAGTTATATCCAAGTTTTGGTAAAGGTTTAGCACCATTTTTCGGTGGAAACTGGGGTGAATACTCTGATTTTTTAACATTTAAAGGTGGTTTAAATCCTGTAACAGGTGGCTTATGGTTAAGTGATATTGCACATCATCACCTAGCATTGTCAGTTTTATTTATTATTGCTGGCCATATGTACCGAACAAATTGGGGTATTGGCCACAACATGAAAGAAATCTTAGAAGCTCATAAAGGTCCATTCACCGGTGAAGGTCATAAAGGATTATATGAAATCTTAACAACGTCATGGCATGCTCAACTAGCTATTAATTTAGCAATGATAGGATCTTTAAGTATTATTGTAGCACACCATATGTATGCAATGCCCCCATACCCTTATATTGCAACAGATTATGCTACACAATTATCTTTATTCACACACCATATGTGGATTGGTGGTTTTTGTGTAGTTGGTGGTGCAGCTCATGGTGCTATTTTTATGGTTCGTGATTATACACCAGCAAATAATTACAATAATTTATTGGATCGTGTCCTAAGACACCGAGATTCAATTATCTCACATCTAAATTGGGTTTGTATTTTCTTAGGTTGCCATGCATTTGGATTCTACATTCATAACGATACTATGCGTGCATTAGGTAGACCTCAAGATATGTTCTCAGACAAAGCTATTCAATTGCAACCAATTTTTGCACAATGGATTCAAAATATCCATTTATTAGCACCTGGAACAACAGCACCAAATGCTTTAGCAACAACAAGTTATGCTTTTGGAGGTGACGTTATTGAAGTTGGTGGAAAAATTGCAATGATGCCTATTAAATTGGGAACAGCTGATTTTATGGTACACCATATTCATGCGTTTACAATTCATGTAACAGTCTTAATTTTACTAAAAGGGGTATTGTATGCACGTAGTTCTAAATTAATTCCAGATAAAGCTAATTTAGGTTTCCGCTTCCCTTGTGATGGTCCTGGTCGTGGTGGTACATGTCAAAGTTCAAGTTGGGATCATGTATTCTTAGGTTTATTCTGGATGTATAATTCAATTTCAGTTGTAATCTTCCATTTTAGTTGGAAAATGCAATCTGATGTTTGGGGAACTATTACACCAGACGGTAGTATTTCACATATTACAGGTGGAAACTTTGCACAAAGTTCAATTACAATTAATGGTTGGTTACGTGATTTCTTATGGTCACAAGCTTCTCAAGTAATTCAATCATATGGGTCAGCATCTTCGGCGTATGGCTTAATTTTCTTAGGAGCGCATTTCATTTGGGCATTTAGTTTAATGTTCTTATTTAGTGGTCGTGGTTACTGGCAAGAATTAATTGAATCAATCGTTTGGGCGCATAATAAATTAAACTTTGCTCCAACAATTCAACCTAGAGCATTAAGTATTACTCAAGGTCGAGCTGTCGGATTAGCACATTACTTATTAGGTGGTATTGGAACAACTTGGGCATTCTTCCTAGCTCGTTCTATTTCAATTACTTAATCAGTTTTTAAAATTACGAAAGTTTTTAAGTTCAATTTTATTTACAACTACAAATTATATAAAAAGGTATCTAACGATTATGGCAACTAAATTTCCAAAGTTTAGCCAAGCCCTTGCGCAAGATCCAGCAACTAGAAGAATTTGGTATGGTATTGCTACTGCCCATGATTTAGAAGCTCATGATGGTATGACTGAAGAAAATCTATACCAAAAAATCTTTGCATCACATTTTGGACATCTTGCAATTATCTTCCTTTGGACTGCAGGAAATTTATTCCATGTGGCGTGGCAAGGTAATTTTGAAAAATGGATTTCAAATCCATTAAAAGTGCGCCCAATTGCACATGCAATTTGGGATCCGCATTTTGGTGAATCAGCATTAAAAGCATTTAGTAAAGGAAATACATACCCTGTAAATATTACATTTGCCGGTTTATATCAATGGTGGTATACAATAGGTTTTAGAACAAATCAAGAATTATACAAAGGTTCTATCGGTTTGTTATTACTTTCAAGTGTACTATTAATTGCTGGTTGGTTACATTTACAACCGAAATTCCGACCTAGTTTATCATGGTTTAAAAATAATGAATCCCGCTTAAATCATCATTTATCTGGATTATTAGGCTTTAGTTCATTAGCATGGACTGGCCACCTTGTACACGTAGCAATTCCAGCATCTCGAGGTGTTCATGTTGGTTGGGATAATTTTTTAACAACTCCACCACATCCGGCAGGGTTAACACCATTTTTCACTGGAAATTGGACAGTATATGCCGAAAATCCTGATAGTGCAACACATGCCTTTAACACAAGTGATGGAGCTGGTACAGCAATTTTAACATTTTTAGGTGGTTTCCATCCACAAACACAATCGTTATGGTTAAGTGATATGGCTCATCATCATTTAGCAATTGCTGTAGTTTTCATTGTTGCTGGTCATATGTACCGAACAAACTTCGGGATTGGACACAACATGAAAGAAATTTTAGATGCTCATCGTCCACCAGGAGGACGTTTAGGTGCAGGTCACGTTGGTTTATTTGAAACCATTACAAATTCATTACATATGCAACTAGGTTTAGCACTAGCTTGTTTAGGAGTTGCGACATCATTAACAGCTCAACATATGTATGCCTTAACGCCATATGCGTATTTATCAAAAGATTTTACAACTGAAGCAGCATTATATACTCATCATCAATATATTGCAGGCTTCTTAATGGTAGGTGCATTTGCTCATGGTGCGATTTTCTTTGTTCGTGATTATGATCCAGAACTAAATAAAAATAATGTTTTAGCTCGTATGTTAGAACATAAAGAAGCTATCATTTCCCACTTAAGCTGGGTTTCATTGTTTTTAGGTTTCCACACATTAGGTTTATATATTCATAATGATACAGTTGTTGCTTTTGGACAACCAGAGAAACAAATTCTATTTGAACCATTATTTGCTGAATATATTCAAGCTGCATCTGGAAAGGCAGTTTATCAATTTAATGTGTTATTAGCATCACCAACTAGCCCTGCAACAGTTGCAGGAAATCAAGTTTGGTTACCAGGTTGGTTAGAAGCAATTAATAATCCTAAAAATGATTTATTCTTAAAAATTGGTCCCGGTGATTTTTTAGTTCATCATGCAATTGCTTTAGGTTTACATGTAACAGCATTAATTCTTGTAAAAGGAGCTTTAGATGCTCGTGGATCAAAACTAATGCCAGATAAAAAAGATTTTGGCTATAGTTTCCCATGTGATGGTCCAGGCCGTGGTGGTACTTGTGATATTTCTGCTTGGGATGCTTTTTATTTAGCAATGTTCTGGATGCTAAACACAATTGGTTGGGTAACATTCTATTGGCATTGGAAACATATGACAATTTGGGGTGGAAATCCTGGTCAATTTGATGAATCTTCGAATTATATTATGGGTTGGTTACGTGACTATTTATGGTTAAACTCATCACCATTAATTAATGGTTACAACCCATTTGGTATGAATAATTTATCAGTATGGTCTTGGATGTTCTTATTTGGTCATTTAATTTGGGCAACCGGATTTATGTTCTTAATTTCTTGGCGTGGTTACTGGCAAGAATTAATTGAAACATTAGTTTGGGCACACGAACGTACTCCATTAGCAAATTTAATTCGTTGGAGAGATAAGCCTGTAGCATTATC
>Ga0315905_10000128_pt1:37500-65000 | contig 80921 bp, 78 predicted proteins | sample LakEriMetagenome_5_FD_203522 | JGI IMG/M metagenome (GOLD analysis project Ga0315905, IMG submission 203522) | Freshwater fungal communities from buoy surface, Lake Erie, Ohio, United States - Buoy 4 MA121 | ecosystem: Environmental > Aquatic > Freshwater > Lake | place: USA: Lake...
AGATTTAATCGGTGGAATTCAATACGTAACGATAAGTGATGAAGAAGCTAAACGACGAGGTACACAAAAAAGTATTTTGGAGCGAAAATCATATCCTGCATTTCAGCTTGCAATTGAAGTTAATAACGTTTCTTCTTGGACAATTCATGAGAATGTTGAAAATTCAGTTGATCTAATATTACGTGGAAATTTTAATATTTCTCAAATTCGTACCATAAAAAAAAACGATAAATTACTAATTAATTATAAAAGATTACAAAAAGATTTTCTAGTAAAAAACTCTCGTTTTTTAAATCAAGAAATGATTTCTATTCATAGAAATTGGTTTGAAATGGACAAGTCAAAAATTCTTGGATCATTAGCTTTAAAAAATACAACTTTGATTATTTATCCCTATTCTTTATCAAAAAATTTAATCCGAGAAATTTTAATAAAGCTTGGTAATAAAATTATTATTACCACTCAAATTAAACAAGCAAATCTTATAATAGGTTTGAAAAAACATCTTAGACAAAATTTCCGATTAAAGAATTTAGCAAATAAACGAAATATACCAATTTATACAATAAATCAGAGAAGCATTTACCAAATTATGAGATTATTACAATTTTTTATTTCTTAATTATATTGCTTAAGTAAACTAATCTGGATATTCCCAAAATTTAAAATGTTTTAATTTTAGAAAATATTGAGCTGTTGAATTAACCCTAATTAATTTTTTCATCTTATACTTTATTTTAAGTTCGAATAAAGTTCCGTAGTACAGTGTTGAAGTTTATTTTTTTGTTTCTAAATTTTAAATTCTCCATACTATTTCTAAAAATATTTACAAACTAATAATTGGAGATAAAAAATTTTATTCTTACACATTGTTAAAATTTGTTTAAAAAGTAGATTTAGTTAATTAATCTAATATATTTTCGAGATATTATATTGTTGCCTTCCAACTCTAACATATTCAGATTTTTTTTAAGTAATTTATATTAGTTATTTTGTAAGTGAAGAATTTCTATTTCTTACTTTCCTTGTACAAAACTTTTTAAGAGTACTTACAAAACAACTTTGTTTTGGTATACAGTCTAGGTTTTAATGTTAATAAAATAATGGTATCAAACCTCTTACCATTGTTTCCATATAATAAATGTTTAATTTAGGGGGTTTAATATGATTATGAACCGATGACTTTTATTGACCCAAAAGTCAATAGAAAATGACCCGAATCGACCTCAAAAGTTACCCAAATTTCAAAAAAGTAACCAGGGATTTTTTTATCCAATAATTCAGCTTTTATCCAAGTTGTTCAAACCCATAATGATGGTATTCATTTAACTTATTCTTAACTATTCAGGTATATAAATATTTTTTAGAGTGTAGACAGTCAAAGATACATCTCTCGAACTGCAAATTTTTTCATATTTATTTTTAACAAGAAGTAAATCCAAGGTGATTTGTTTACTGATAGGGGTTTTTTATTTAGCCACAGTTAAATAAAAGAAATAATCATTTTAACAACTAAATACTTTTAAGAGCGCATCTAGATCTAGGTATCGACGTGTTATAAAAATCGATATAGATAGTATTGAGACTCTAAACTAAGTAGACAACTGGGATTTTTTTTACAACTTCGGTGAGTATCGTAAGACAAATATCGATAAAAATTGAGTGAAGATAAAAATTATTTTTAGTTTCGATCTAATAAAGTAACTGAGGTTAATTCTAATTATTCTCGAAATAATAGTTTAAGTTTGTTATCTAGTAAATATCCACAAAGTTGTGTTTACTCTAAATTAACGTAAATAGATATAGTTAAAATACTAATATACTCTATCAATCTTATGCTGCTATTTTACAATCCTGACATATTTAGAGTTTTTAAGTAAATTATATTTCTTACTATATCCAACGAGCATCATACTACATTCTAGTTAAAATAACAAGATAAAGATTGTTATTTTAACTAGAATGTAGTATAATACTTATTAAGCCCGGATAGCTCAGTTGGTAGAGCAGTGGATTGAAGATCCTCGTGTCTCCAGTTCGAATCTGGATCTGGGCATTTATAGAGGATTGAGGAAAGTGTTAAAAAATTTGGTAGGGTCAGTTTGAAATGATAATTCCACTGTGCCTAGGGGTCCGTTGCGATGTTTTGCAATTATTAACTCAGCATTAGTAATTTTTTCAGTTTTTTCAACCATTGAATTATAGTAATTTTCGCGATATAGCATTAATACTAAATCTGCATCTTGTTCAATGGAACCACTTTCACGTAAATCAGATAAAACAGGTCGCTTATTAATTCGATTTTCAACATTTCGACTTAACTGAGACAATGCAATAACAGGTATTTGAAACTCTTTAGCAAGATTTTTAAGGTCCCGTGTTATTTGAGAAAGTTCTTGAACACGATTTTCAGATTTTAATTTCGAATTTAAAAGCAATTGCAAATAATCAATAATAACTAAACCAATTTTATTTTGTTCAAATAATATTTGTTTTATTTTTGAACGAATATCTTGCGTTGTTAAATTTGGTTGGTCATCAATAAAAAGTGGTAGCTGAGAATAATTCTGAATACTTTTTTTTAATTCATACCAATCTTCTTTATACAAATTTCCAATTTTTAAACGTGTTTGGCTTATGCCTGTTTCATTGGCTAATAAACGGTATATTAATTGTTCTTTTGACATTTCAAGACTAAAAAATAATATTGGGACTTTATATTTTTTAATTATATTTTCTGCAATATTTAAAATAAAAGCTGTTTTTCCCATAGAAGGTCGCCCAGCAAGGATAATTAAATCAGATTTTTGAAAACCTTGTGTTAAGGAATCTAGATCATAAAATCCAGATGTTAAGCCAGGTAATTCCGGTTTTAAAGATTTTTCTTTTAATTCTAAAAAAACACTTGAAAACAATTCAGCAGTACTTAATTTCTTTTCATCTATTAATTCATTTGTCAGTCTAAATGACTTTTTTTCAAAATCATTTAAAATTTTTTCTAGCGGAATATTTGTAATATAAGCTGAATTAATGGCTTCATAACCTAAGTTAATTAGTGACCGTCGTAAAAATTTATCTTGAATTAATTGAATATATTCTTCTAAATAAACTAAATTAGGAATTTGATTAAGAAGTTCGAATAAAACTTTTGTACCTCCAATTTTATCTAAGCGACCAGTTTCTTTTAAAAAGTTATTTACTGAAAAGACATTTATGGAAAGCTTTTTTTTATACATTTCTACAATAGCTTTATAAATTTCTTGATGATTTATAAAATAAAAAGTTTCAATTCTAACAGTTTTTATTGTAATTTCAATTGCTTCATAATTGATTAGTAAAGAACTTAAGATAATTTTTTCTGCGATGAAGTTATGCGGTAAAGGGGTATCTGAAATTGAAAACTGTATTTTACTATTAAACTTTTTCATATTCATTAAAATTTCGATTTTGAGTTTATATAAGAAACCTTGTGTTTTTAAGATAGATTTATTACAATAGGTATGTGCGTCCTTAGTTCAGTTGGTAGAACGCTAGTCTCCAAAATTAGATGTCGAGGGTTCAAGTCCTTCAGGGCGCGGTTCTCTTAAAAAAGAGGTATGTATTACAAAATAGAATTTTAATTGTTTAAAATTTCCGTAACTAATTGGTTTTGTAAAGATTTAAACAGAGATTGAGAGTAAAGACTTTTAAGAAAAATGTTGAATCTTTTTTGATTAATTTAAGTTAAAATTATATATCTCTATATTATCAAGAAATACAAATAAAACTATATGCCAAAAAAAATAACTGCATTGATTAAATTAGCATTACCTGCTGGAAAAGCGACCCCTGCCCCTCCAGTAGGCCCAGCTTTAGGTCAACATGGTGTGAACATTGCAGCCTTTTGTAAAGAATATAATGCTCGAACTCTTGAAAAAGTTGGACTTATTATTCCTGTAGAAATTTCAGTTTATGAAGACCGAAGTTATAGTTTTGTTCTTAAAACACCTCCTGCCTCTGTTTTATTAGCTAATGCTGCAAAAGTTAAGAAAGGTTCGTCAACTCCAAATCGCGTAAATGTTGGATCAGTAACAAAAGCACAATTAGAAGAGATCGCTAATATTAAATTACCAGATTTGAATACTACTAAAATAAGTAGTGCCATAAGAATTGTTGAAGGAACTGCCCGAAATATGGGTATCACAATTATAGATTAATATTTAAGTTTATAAGTTTTTAAGAAAGAAATTATATGCGAAAATTATCCCGACGTCAAAATGAAAACCTTAAAAAAATTAAAAATGTTGTTCATTCAAGTTTAGAAGAAGCAATTAATTTACTTCAAGAAACTGCTACTGCTAAATTTATTGAATCTGTTGAATTACATGCTAATCTGAATATTGATCCAAAATATGCAGATCAACAGTTGCGTACAACAGTGACATTACCACATGGGGTAGGTAAAACAGTGCGGATTGCTGTTTTAACTAATGAGGCAAATTTTAATGAAGCAAAAGAAAACGGAGCTGATATTATTGGTAGTCAAGACTTAATTGATGATATTAGTCAAGGTAACATTAATTTTGATTTATTAGTTGCAACACCCGATATGATGCCAAAATTGGCAAAACTTGGTCGGGTTTTAGGTCCAAAAGGATTAATGCCCTCACCAAAAGCAGGGACTGTTAGTACAAATTTAACAGAAACATTATCTGAATTCAAAAAAGGAAAATTTGAATATAAAGCAGATAAAACAGGAGTTGTTCACGTAAGTTTTGGAAAAGCTAATTTTTCAAAAAATCAACTAATTGAAAATTTAACATCGTTACATCAATCGATTACCCAAAATCGTCCCAGTGGCGTAAAAGGTAAATACTTTAAAAGTTTATTTATTTGTAGTAGCATGGGACCCTCTATTCAATTAGATTTAAATACCTTTGATTAGTATTGCAAAACTTAAGTAAATAACTTAAATATATAAATATCTCAAATAAAAAATTTTATGTCAGACAAAATTAATCAAATTGTTGAAGAGTTAAAAACATTAACTTTATTAGAAGCATCAGAATTAGTGTCAGCTATCGAAGAAACTTTTGGTGTTGATGCGTCAGCAAGTGTAGGTGGTGGTATGATGATGGCTGCTGCTCCCGTTGTTGTTGAAGAGGTAGAAGAAAAAACACAATTTAATGTAATGTTAGATGAAGTTCCAGCTGATAAAAAAATAGCCATTTTAAAAGTTGTTCGAACTCTAACTGGATTAGGTTTAAAAGAAGCAAAAGAACTTGTTGAGTCAGTGCCTAAAATGGTTCAAGAAGCAGTAGGTAAAGATGCCGCAGAAGAGTCGAAAAAACAACTTGAGGCTGCAGGCGGAAAAGTTTCATTAAAATAGTAATTTAATTTTTAAGAAAGAGAGTTTGTAATAATTACAAACTCCTCTTTCTAAAAATTAAATTATAGTAAAATTTTTTAACTATAACTCTATATCTAACTATATATTCTATTCTGATTAATTGTATCTGTTAATGAGCTTAAGATTAATTTAATTGATCTTACGGCATCATCATTTCCTGGGATTGGGATATCTACTAAATCAGGATCACAATTAGTATCTAAAATAGAAATAACAGGAATACCTAGTTTACGACATTCTTGAATAGCGGTCATTTCACGTTTTTGGTCAATAATAATTGCTACATCTGGCAACTTAGTCATGTTTTTAACACCATTTAAGTGTTTGCGTAATTTTTCCAATTCTTTTAAACGTAAAGATGCTTCTTTTTTTGGTAATAAATTAAAAATCCCGTCAACTTCTTGTTGTTCTAAGTCTTTTAACCGTTCAATTCGACTTTTTAATGTTATCCAGTTTGTTAACATTCCACCTAACCATCTATGATTTACGTAATATGAACTGCAACTATTTGCCTGTTGAGCAATTACTGCACTTGCTTGACGTTTTGTACCAATAAATAAAAATGTTTTTTCTTCAGAGGCTGCTTTTGCAACATAAGAATTTGCTCGTTTCAGTAATTGAGCTGTTTGAACTAGATCTAAGATATGAATATTATTTCGTTCTGTATAAATATAAGGAAACATTTTCGGATTCCATCTATAAGCTTTGTGTCCGAAATGAACACCAGCTTCTAATAATTGGGCTAAGTTAATATCAGCCATAAGATTTTATAACTCCTTCGTTAAATAACTTTGATTTATTCTAGTATAGAATAACATTACCAGATTGAAAAGAAATAAGACTATATTTTAATTTTATTTTTTTCTAAGTTAATTGTAGTCTTATTTTCTGTAATTCGACTAAAACAATTTTTGTAACTTTGATATCCAGTTCCAGAGGGAATTAAATGCCCAATGATTATATTTTCTTTTAAACCTCGTAACCAATCTACTCGACCTTCAATCGCAGCTTTAGTTAAAACACGAGTAGTTTCTTGAAAACTTGCTGCTGAGATAAAACTTGGATTATTTAACGCCGCTTTTGTAATTCCTAATAATAATGGAACATAATATGCTGGACGTTTATTATGAGCTACAATAATTTCATTAATATATTGAATATGATATAAATCAACTACTTCACGTGGTAATAATGGTGTATGACCTTCATGTGTTATTAAAACTTTTGTAGTCATTTGTTTAATGATCACTTCTAAATGTTTATTTGCAATGGAAACCCCTTGTGATTCATAAACGGATTGAACTGCATTTAATATTAGTAATTGAATTTTTTTAAACGTTCGATAACTTGCTTCATAATTGTTTACTAAATAATATGAAGTCGAAAATTTATCTTCACTTGAAAAAAACTGTTTTTTTATTCCATAGTAATTGAAGTAAACTTTTAATAAATTGTGAGGATTAATCTTATCATTTTCTTTTATTGTCGTGCCCAGTTTTTGAAATTCAAAACTAGAATCAATACTGGTCTTTTGAATTAATAAACTTTTCTTTTGATTTGTTGCTAAATTCCTATTTGTAGGTTTCTTTTTTCGCGCTTCCAATAATTCTTCTATTCTGGGTAAGCCTTGAACGATATCTCCCGTAATTTCTTTTTCAAAATTTAACAACCCAATTACTTCACCCTTTTCAATAAACTCACCATTTTTACAATACACACTATTTACTTCTTGTTCAAAATAATCTTCTGTTATTGAATGAATTCCAATTGATCTACTAAAGGGGTATTTTAAAAATTTTAAGCCTGTTAAATTGGTATTAAAAGCAGCACTTTCTTTAATTTTATTAGGAATTAATTCAGAACTTTTTAAGAGTAATGGTAAACATTGTTTAATTTTTAATTGTGTGTTTTTAATTTTAATACTATCTATTTGATTTATTTTTTCTTCTTCTTTGGTTACTGAGAAATTATTTAAAAATAATGGTATCGGGGAACTATAAAATTTTCCATTTTTTTTAATAAACATTTTCGAAAATTTAATTTTAAATCCATATGATTTTTTATCCGGATCTAATTTCTCTACGATTGATCGTTTAGTAATATCGTAATAATTTAAAAACGTGTTAGTTTTTGAATGAAAGGGATTTTTGTTTAAAGTTATCAATTTATATTGCAAATTAACTTTTTGTTTGGAATCATCCGTTTTACAATTTGGGAAAAAATAAGGATGCCCTTTTTGTATAGTTAATAATTTACCATTATCAATTAAAACTTTTCCAGTTTGATTTACATTAATATTATCAATTATTAATTCATTAACTGTTTTATTGTTTCCTTGTTCTTTTTTAACTGTGATACAATCATCATTAGAAATTAAAAAAATCTGTTTTTTAGTCGAACGTTTTGATTTAAATTTTACTACTTCGAGAGAATTCATAGTAAGTGATTCAAGATAGCCCATAGTGCTATAAGAATCAATAAACTGAGTTGGTTCAATAAGTAAAGAAGATTGTAAATTTGTATATTTTAAATGAGCAGGGATATACTGATTTAAAACTAATCTTTCTAAAATTTTTAGGTTTAAACGTTTTGTTTTGAAACAGTTATTTAGATCAATTGTAATATTATTTTGTAATGAATTTTTTAAATTCAAATTTATACTTTGAGATATTAAATTTATGCTATTAGCCGTTTTAATTTTTTGTTTTGCTTTGTATAGGTAATTAGTTTTGTTAGTTACCTGAAAAATTAACTCTGAATTATTATTATTATTAAAAATTCTTTTTAAATTTTTTTCTTTAGGGATTTCGTAAATACTAAAAGGTCGAATTAGTAGTTGATTACTAGCTTTTGTCTGAATATTTTCACAAAGTGAAGGTTGGATTATTTCAATATTTTCAAAAATAACTTCACCTGGATAATACACTTTTTTATCTAATTGCTCAAACTGTTTACCTTGATAAACAAATCCTGCTTTAATTGCAATTTCTTCAATAATATTATTTTTTTGAGAAACACTTATGATCCCTGCAGTTTTAGAAATAATATTTGGTATAATTTCAAAATTTTTTGATATAAAGTTACCATTTTCTACTAATAAAATATTTTTATCGCAGTTTAACTTGTAAGTTTCTTCACAAAGCCATATTAAAGAATTATGAATAAGTTTTTTTTTTAATTTTAATTTTAGAAAAACATTTTCCATTTCTTGATAGTTTAAAAATTTTTGATAAAAAATAAATCCATTTTTATCAATCTTAGTTTCCAAACTTTTTAAAGAAGTTTCATTATAATTTTTAATTATTTTTTCATAATCTTTCTTACTTATTTCATGGGCTATATTGTAAGGAATTAACTTGTCGATTGTATCTTGTTTTTGTTTAATTCGTTGATCATAATACATTATTCCGCCCGTTAAAGTTTTAAAGTTATTATTAAATGAAATGGCAAAAGGTTTATAATTATGACATCGTTTCCAATTTTTAAAATTTGAATCTTTTAAGGTCATTAAATATTTTGAATTATTCAAATTAATTAAATAATTTTTATTATTTCTAGGTTTAAGAATTTTTTGGCCATAACTATTATCTAGAAAATAGATATCATTTGTGATTTGAATTTTTTGATCTAATACATTTTTTTTCTTATCAAAACTCTTGATATATCCAGAATATTGATTTATCAATTTTGTTCGAAAAATATAACTATTTTTGTTAATTTTATGGTCTGTATAAAAATTTAAAAAAGAATTACTAGGGGCTTGATAAACTTGCCCTGATAAAATCCACAATAATCGATTTTGTGTAATTAAATTTGTTCTCGTTTTTAATTTAGGAATAAAAATTTCACCAGCTGTATCACTTAAGATTGGTTTTCTTTCAGTCAAAGTTTGTTTTTCTGTACTTATTAATTCACCTATGGTTGCTGATTTCTTGACATATTGATTATTTTTTACGAACAACATTGTATTTCGTAATAATTCCATTTGAATTATTTTCCCACTTTGTTGTTCAGGAATTAATATTAATGATCCTGAATTTTTAGTAACTAAAACATCATCCCCTCGATTTGTGCGTAATATAATTGTTTTTAAAATTTTCGAAAATTTGATAATTCCATTTGTTGGAGCAATAATTTGTTGCCGAGCTTCTGAAGTAAAAATTCCTCCAGTATGAAAAGTTCGCATTGTTAATTGTGTTCCAGGCTCACCAATTGATTGGCCAGCCAGAATACCAACTGCTTCTCCTAAATCAACTAAATTTTGATTCGATAAATCCCATCCATAACACATTTGACAAATAGAATGATATAAACTACAAGTTAATGGTGAACGGATATGGAATCTTAAAATTTTTTTTTCTGCGAATACATTTAATAATTTTAATGTGACATGTGTATTAGTCGCTGCGACTAATTTTTTAGTTTTTGGATCATAAGCTGGTTTTGATAATATTCGACCAATAATTTGCTCATTATCCAATTTATTTGTGGTATCAACTATAAATGAAGCAGAGGTTAAACAATCTTTTTCTCGAATAATAATATCTTGTGCAATATCAATTAAACGGCGGGTTAGATAGCCTGAATTTGCAGTTTTTAATGCTGTATCAACAATACCTTTACGAGCACCATACCCAGACATTAAATAATCTGTGATTGTTAATCCCTCACGAAAATTCTTTTTAATTGGTACTCGCATAATCTCACCACTAGGATCCGCCATAAGTCCCCGCATTCCTACAAGTTGACGTACTTGTGATAAATTTCCTCTAGCACCAGAGAATGCCATTATATAAACAGAATTTAAAGGATCATATGTCTTAAAATATGCCACTACGTTATCTTTTAACGATTCGCTTGCTATACTCCAAGTGTCAATAATTTTTTGAAAACGTTCTACATCTGTTATTTTTCCTTTTAAACAAATTTTTTCTGCATTTAAAATATCTTTGTTTGCTTTTTCCAACATTTCATTTTTTGTAGCTGGAACTTTTAAATCCTCAATACTAATAGAAATACCAGCTTGTGTTGCATATTTAAATCCAAGATATTTTAGCTCATCTGCTAATAAAGAAGCTTGCATAGAATCATATTTTGTAAAGCTCCATGCTAATAATTCTTTTAATTGTTTTTTATTAATAAGTGTATTTTGATAAATATAATCTCTCATAATTCTTTTACTTAATTTTTTCTTGAATTCAAATATTTTAATTAAGGCTTAAGGTTGTTTGAATTGTATAATTTAAAAGGACACGTCCAGTTGTAGTTTGTAAGTATTGGACAATAGTTTTATTATTTTTATCTCTACGAATTTGAACATTTTCATAATACTCAATATAACTTCCATCTTTTAAATTAATTTTTTTTATAAAATTTGAAGCTTTAGAAATTTTATGCTTATATCGAACCCAAATCGCTGTATGAATTTCGATTTGATCTTGATTATAGGCTAATATGACGTCGTTTAAATCAGCAAAATAATGATCTGAACCTAGTAATCCAGTAATATTATTTACTGTTAAATAATAACAACCTAGTACCATATCTTGACTTGGCATAATAATTGGCTCGCCATTTGCAGGTGATAAAAAATTATAAGGCGCTAACATTAACATATAACATTCTGCTTGAGCTTCTAATGAAAGAGGAACATGTACAGCCATTTGATCACCATCAAAATCAGCATTAAATGCTGAACAAACTAAAGGATGAAGTTTAATAGCACGTCCTTGAACGATAATAGGCTCAAAAGCTTGTATTCCTAATCTATGTAATGTTGGTGCCCGGTTTAAAAAAATAGGGTGATTTGATAAGACTTTCTCAAGTACAGGATCTATAATTGGTTCATTTTGTTGGAGTAAGTTTTTTGCAACTTTCATATTGCTTGCTAACCCCTGATTAATTAATTCACGAATTATAAATGGTTGAAACAATTCAATGGCCATTTCGTAAGGTAAACCACATTGATTTAATTTCAAACTGGGTCCTACAACAATCACGGACCGTCCAGAATAATCCACTCGTTTTCCAAGTAGATTTTGACGGAAACGCCCATGTTTTCCTTTTATGATATCGGATAATGATTTTAATGGACGATTACTTGCACTTAAAGCAATTTTACCTCGTTTACCATTATCAATTAATGTATCTACTGCCTCTTGTAACATTCGTTTTTCATTTCGAATAATTAATTGAGGTGCATCAATTTCTAATAATCGAAGGAGACGATTGTTACGAGTAATTATTCTTCTATATAATTCATTTAAATCAGATGTTGCGAAACGTCCTCCTTCTAGTTGAATCATGGGTCTTAATGCAGGGGGAATAACAGGTAATATAGTTATAATCATCCATGCTGGGTTTGCACCTGTCGTTAATAAATTTTCCAAAATACGAATTCGTTTAATTGATTGATCTCGTAATTTATAAATTCGTTGATATTCCCATTTTTTAGCCCAATGTGAAAAATTATAAAATGGTTGTTCTTTATGAAGTACTTTGCTACAAAGAGTAATAAAATTACGTGTTTTAATTATCTCTTGCTCAAGATTTAATTTTTCTAATTCACGTTTGATTAAAACAGCACCAATTAGATAATTTGGTGTCGATCTCAATAAATATTTTGGCGTGTTACGACGTCTATTGTGAGATTTTGAATGCGGTTTTAATGGGTAACCCGTAAATCCTAATTCCCGACAACGTCGATATTGTTGTAAATCCCAATGAAGCCCATAAAAAGCAATCTCATCTTCAGCAATAAAATAAGCAAGAGATGCTAATTTTATTCGTTTTATTCTTTCATCATAAAAATTTACAATATTAGATTTTTTTGCTTTCGATTTTTTTTTAAGAAATTCTTTGCAATTTAAAAGGGCTTTTGGGCTTCTAAGATAATTACGGTATTCAATATGGGAAGAAGGATATTCAGCGATATCTTTATTATCTTTTTCTTTATTATCTTTCGGATTAGCAAATTCTGTCCACCCAGTATCTAATCTTTTTTCACATTGCTCAACTTCAAGTAATAAGGCTATATAATTTGGTCGACTGTTAGTATACCAAACATGTGTAACAGGATAAATTAAATTAATATGACCCATTCTATGTCGTCGAACTCTTGATTCAGTTAATTCTACTCCACAACGCTCACAGATTAAACCTTCATACCGAACTCTTTTATATTTACCACATGCACATTCTAAACTTTTACTTGGGCCAAAAATTCTCTCGCAAAATAAACCATCCATTTCAGGTTTAAATGTTCGATAATTAATAGTTTCCGATTTTTGAACTTCTCCTACAAATTGTCCATTAGGTAATTTTCTCTGGGACCATTGTAATATTCTCGTAGGAGAAGCTAATTTTATTTTTATATAATCAAATTCTTTTTCAGAGCGTATCATATTAAATTTTTAAAATGAAATATTATTTATATTCGATGTATGAGAAAATGTTTTTAGTAATGGATTATATTTTTCGATTAAATTTAATTCAATTTCATAAGATTCGTCTGAACTAAACTCATCAATTCGATACGTACTTAGATCTAATCCAATTGAACGTAATTCTTGAACTAAAACTTTAAACGATTCGGGTACACCAGAAGTTGGTATTGGTTGACCTTTAATTATAGAATTTAAAGTTTCATTTCTTCCTTGCATATCATCAGATTTAATTGTTAAAAGTTCTTTTAAGGTAAAAGATGCACCAAACCCTTCAAGTGCCCAGACTTCCATTTCACCAAATCTTTGACCTCCATGTTGAGCTTTTCCCCCTAAAGGTTGTTGGGTAACTAATGAATAAGGACCAGTTGCTCTTGAATGCATTTTATCATCAACTAAATGTATTAATTTTAACATGTATGCATTACCCACAGTAATTGGATTATCAAATTCTTTACCTGTTCTCCCATCAAGAAGAACCATCTTTCCTGGTGAATAAGGATTAAAAAGCCATGCTTCATTATTTTCAATGGAAGCTTGCCGTAATTTTTTATTAATTAAAATCCGTGAAACTTCTGATCCATACATTTCATCAAAAGGTAAAATTTTAAAACGACGGTTTAATTTGTGACCTGCTAATCCTAATAAACATTCATATAATTGTCCAACATTCATTCGAGATGGAACCCCTAAAGGATTTAAAATGATGTCAATAGGAGTTCCATCTGGAAGGAAAGGCATATCTTGACGAGCTAAAATACGAGAAATTATTCCTTTATTTCCATGACGACCTGCAATTTTATCTCCTACTTGAATTTTTCTTATTTGCGCAATAAAAATTTGAATTTTTTCAAATTTATAGGCTAATTTTGTACGTCTATTAAAGGTTAAAGTTTCGATAACTCTTCCGTATTCTCCTTCAGGCATTCTAAATGATGTATCCCGAACTCCTTTTGCTTTTGCTCCAAAAATTGCTCTAAGTAATTTTGATTCTGGTAATTGTTCAGAATCATCTTTAGGGATAATTTTTCCTACTAAAATATCACCTGGTTTTACAAATGTTCCAATGGTAACGATTCCATCTTCATTCAAATTTTGAACATCGGAAATACTCAAATTTGGAATATTGTTTGTTGTTTGTTCAGACATTTCTGCTGTTCGGTCAATTTCAATTTCATATCTTTCGATATGAATTGACGTAAAGATATCTTCATAGACTAATCGTTCATTAATCAAAATTGCATCTTCAAAATTATAGCCTTGCCATGGCATATAAGCTACTAAGACATTCTGTCCTAAAGAAAGTTCACTACTTATTATTCCCGGTCCATCAGTTAACATTTGACCCGATTTAATTTTTTCACCTTCCCATACTATTGGTCTATGATTAATACAAGTTTCTTGATTTGATCGTTGATATTTTTGTAAATCATATTTATAATGTCTCCCTGAATTTTCACGGATGATGATTTTGTTTGCACTTACTGATTCGACAATTCCATCTCGTTGAGCGTTTATTACCATACCTGAATCGAGTGCAATTTGATTTTCTAGACCCGTCCCAACAATAGGTTTTTGAGGTAGTAATAATGGAACTGATTGCCGTTGCATATTTGAACCCATTAAGGCGCGGTTAGCGTCATCGTGCTCAAAAAATGGGATTAAAGATGCCGCTACAGAAACAACTTGAATTGGAGAAACACCAATGAAATCAACTTCAGATGGAGTAACAGTTAAGAAATCTTGCTTATAACGTACAGGAATTAAGTTTTTTGTTAAATAATTATTTTCATTTGTCGAAATGTCAGCGGGAGCAATTTTATAAAAGTCTTCAATATCAGCGGTTAAATAAATAGGATGTCCTGTTTTGATAACTTTTCCATTAATAACTCTCCAAAAAGGAGTTTCTAAAAATCCAGATTCGTTAACTCGGGCACATGTTGTTAAGGAAGCAATTAATCCGACATTTTGTCCTTCAGGTGTTTCGATTGGACAAATTCGTCCGTAATGACTTGGGTGAATATCTCGCACAGCAAAACTAATACGATCTCTATCAAATCCTCCAGGTCCTAAGCCACTAATTCGTCTTCTATGTGTCAATGCTGACAATGGGTTTGTTTGATCCATATATTGAGATAATTGGCTAGCTCCAAAAAATTCTCTAATAGTGGCGCCCACAATATTAAAACTCGATAATTGACTTGAATAAGTTTTATTCGTTTGGCTCCGTAGTTTTCTCAATAATCTTTGGAATCCAATTCGGAATAGGTTTTGTAATAATTCTCCTACTGACCGAACCCGTCGGTTTTTTAAATGATCAATGTCATCACTAATTTGTTTAGACGTAGATAGTGTTATCAGTTTATCAATTATTGCAAAAATATCTTCATATGTAATTGTAGTAATTCGTTTTGATAGTTTTATATTTAATCTATTATTTAATTTTGAACGGCCAATTTTTCCTAAACGATAATAAGAAGGATCAAAAATTCTAGAAAACTCTGAGATATTTTTATAATAATTTTTATTCAAATTAAAGCGTAATAGTTTATTTGGTTGATAAATTGAATTACTTAATAGTGGTTTATTAAAATAGAAAAATTCAGAATTTTGTAAGTTTTGGCAGATTTCTAAATCAGTAACCCCCATTTCTCTTAATAAATGAATAATTGGTTTTTGTGTTACTTTATCTAGTTGAATAATAATCTCATCTTCTTGATTTTTTATCGGATATTTTGAAAGATTAATTTTTGTATTTTTTTGGAAGCCAAATCTGATCCACGATCCGTATTCAGGGATTAATGTCGCAGTATATAATTCTTTTTCTTCATATTTTTCTTTATAGATATCTTTTATTAAATGGTCATCTTTATATTGAATAATCTTAGATTTTGTCTTTAAATATTTTGTTTTATTTTTGAAAATTTTTGTTTGTAAATGGCTTCTTTTTTTATCTTTTTCTTTTTTAGTAAAGTTATATTTAAATTTAATAAGCTCTTTAAAACTATCAGTAAAATATAAATTAGATTGTATTTTATTATTGTTAATAATTACTTGAATTTTTGGTATGATATTTAATTTTAAGAAATTAAAATTATTAATTTGAGTAAAATTATCTAAATCTCGAAGTAAAAAAGTAAGTAGTTCTAAATTAAAATTTAAGGTTACTAACGTTTCTGACTTTTGAAATATTTTATTGTATAAATTTTTGATTTGTTTAAATTGCTCTGATACACTTTGATTGTTATTACTATCATTCCTTTTCTTTAAAATCTTATATTTTACAATCGTTTTGATTAATAAATTAAAACAATTAACTATTAAGAAAATTCTGTGCTGATTACCTTGTAATATAAAGTTTTCATTAGAGGCTAACCATTTCAAAAAAATTTTAATTCGTTTTATTTTGGTAGATAAATTTTGGATTTTAAATAAACTTTTATAAACTTTAAAGTATTCAATAAATGAAGAGCTAAAGTTAATTTCATAATTTTTTAGTTGTTTAAAAGAATAAGTATTAATGGTTTCCCCCTGCCAATTCCAATCTTCTTCTTTTTTAATAAACCTTACCTTCTTTTTTTTATCACTAATTAACTTTTTTTTAATAGTCGGTTTTAAAACATATAATCTGCTCTCAGTAGGTAAAATTTCACTTGGTGGGGTAAAACTTTTTAATTTTCCAATTTCGCTAGATACTATTCTTTTAATCTTTTTATTTTTTTTTTGGTGTTTGTTTTTTTCAAAATAGACACCAGGACTTCGAATAATTTGACTAACAATAACACGTTCACACCCATTAATAACAAAAGTTGCAGAACTCGTCATTAATGGCAAGTTAATTATAGGAAATTTACTATGATACTTGATAATATTTGTTTTTTTATTTCTAATTTCTAAAGGAATAACGAGTTGAGCAGAATAATTTGCTGTATATTTTTTAGCACGAACTATATTGTAAATAGGTTTTACTAAAGTATATTCTTGTCCAAACAAAACATATTCTGTGTTTTGACTAAAATCATAAATTCTTGAAAAAGTATTTAGTTCTTCGTTTAGTCCTTGAGCAATAAACCAACAGAAACTTACTCGTTGCATTTCAATAAAATCAGGTAGAGCAGTTGTGTAATTCATCATATATTAGTTTAAAAGTTTTATTAATAATTTATTTTAAATTTAATGATTAGTAGATTTTACTATGCGTAATAATTATGTAAAATAAATTAACATTTTAATTTTGTTAGTTTCTTATTGTTCGACTTGAAAAGAGAATTACTAGTTATTTCTAAAACATTAGATTCATTAGAATACCTTATTATTTTTTATTAAAAAATAATAAGGTATTCTAATGAATTAAATTGAATTATAAACTTTATATTGGTGGTACTTGGTTTTTACTGATAAAGGTTAAGAATTTTTATGCTTAAATTTTTTTATAGTCTATATCTATGGTTGTTAGAACAACTCCTAAGTGGCTTCTATCAGTAAACTTAGTAAAATGGAAAGGTTGATTTTATTAATTTGTAAAATTAATAAAAAAATTTTAAAATAACTTGGTTAAACTTAGGTTATTTTAAAATTTAAATAATATTTTTTAATTATATCTAATTATTTTAAATTATACCGTTTTTAATAGGGCAGCTAATTTTGATTTCTTTCTTGCTGCAGTATTTTTATGATAAACATTTTTTTTTGAACCTTTATCAATTAAACTATAGATTGAGCTTAGTACAATTTGTATTCTTTCTTTATCGTTATTGCTTTGTGAAGTTTTATAAATTTCTAGATCTTTTAAAAATCTTTTAGTTAATGTTTTAACTGAACTTTTATAAAAACGATTTTGAAGGTTATTGCGCTTACTTATTAATATGCGCTTTTTTGCTGATTTGTTATTAGCCATAAATTGAATTTAAAGATATATATAAGTCAGTATTTATATTATAAATAATATTATATTTCTGTTTTGTGAAATATAATATATTTAAGAAAAAATGGGAAGTTTTTGTAGTCAATATTTTTATATTCTTAATATTTTTCAAAATCAGACGTTAAACCCTTGATAAGATAACAATAATTAGGCAATATAGTAAAGTAAAAATACTATTAAAAATTCATTATATTATAGGAATTAATATGGCAAAAAATAAAGGTTCTAGAATATTGATTACTTTAGAATGTACCGAATGCAGAACAAATGCAAATAAGCGTTCTACAGGTGTTTCACGTTATTTAACTCAAAAAAATCGTCGAAATAACCCGCAAAGAATGGAACTTAAAAAATATTGTCCACATTGCAACAAACCAACTATTCATAAAGAAATAAAATAAAAGTATGTTAGCACAAAAACAAAAATTAGCGCCTATTGGAATTACTCAAAAAATTGATTATAAGGATATCGATTTATTAAAATTGTTTATTACAGAACAAGGAAAAATCCTTCCACGTCGAGCAACAGGAGTAACAGTCCAACAGCAACGTCAAATAGCAAAAGCTATTAAGCGTGCACGAATTTTATCTTTATTACCATATGTAGCTTCTAATGAACTTTAAACTTTTTTACAAATTAAAGTTTATTAAGACATAAGGAGAACTTCTAGTCTATGGGTGTAAGGAATTTTATTGATCGTGTATTTACCGTTATTTCAGATCTTATCCTAAAACTTTTACCTGCGAGTAAACAAGAAAAACAAGCTTTTGCATATTATAAAGCTGGAATGGCAGCTCAAGCAGAAGGTGATTATGCAGAAGCATTAGAAAATTATTATGAATCCTTATATCTAGATGAAGATCAATATGATAGAAGTTATACTCTATATAATATTGGCTTAATTTACGGTAAAAATGAAAACTATCCGCGTGCACTTGAATATTATCATCAAGCTGTATCTTTAAATTCAAATTTACCGCAAGCTCTAAATAACATTGCAGCAATTTATCACAGACAAGGGTTATTAGCATTAGAGATGGCTTCTCAAGATTATGATTCTGCAATGGAAATTTCGGAAGAATATGAATATATTGAATTAGCAAAAGGGTTATTTGATAAAGCCGCAGAATATTGGTATCAAGCTCTTAAATTAGCGCCTGATAACTACCCAAGAGCACGAAATTGGTTACGAATAACTGGTAGGGCTAAATCTTTGGATTCTTTTTAAATAGTACTAAAACGTTAAAGAAAGAAAAGATTTTATTCAATAATTCCCATTATTTTGGTGTACAATGGTAAGTAGTTAATGAATTTTAAATTTGTTATTATTTTGAATAATCTGTTGAATTCTGAAAGTATATTTATTTTTAAATATTTAAAATATTTTAAATCAAAATGGTAGAAACTAGAAATAAAGGTTACGTTTGTCAAATTATTGGCCCGGTATTAGATATTGAATTTCCAAATGGAATCTTACCTCCAATTTACAGTGCAATTAGAATTGAAACTGCAGATGGAATAGGAAATATTGTTGAAGTTCAACAATTACTAGGTGATAACAAAGTACGTGGCGTATCTATGCGCTCAACAGATGGTTTAAAACGTGGTGTTGAAGCTATTGATTTAGGTACTCCAATTCTGGTTCCAGTTGGGACTCCAACATTAGGGCGAATTTTTAATGTAATTGGTGAACCGGTAGATGAACGAGGTGATGTTTCTTTAAACGAAACTTTACCGATTCATCGTGATGCTCCTGCCTTTACAGAATTAGAAACAAAACCATCAATCTTTGAAACTGGTATTAAAGTTGTAGATCTATTAGCCCCTTATCGTCGTGGTGGTAAAATTGGTTTATTTGGTGGTGCTGGTGTAGGCAAAACAGTATTGATTATGGAATTAATTAATAATATTGCTAAAGCACATGGTGGTGTATCAGTTTTTGGTGGTGTAGGTGAAAGAACACGCGAAGGTAATGATTTATATGAAGAAATGAAAGAATCAGGTGTAATTAATTCTAATAATTTCGCTGAATCTAAAGTAGCTTTAGTATATGGTCAAATGAATGAGCCTCCAGGAGCACGTATGCGTGTAGGTTTAACAGCTTTAACAATGGCTGAGTATTTCCGAGATGTAAATAAACAAGACGTTTTATTATTTATCGATAATATTTTCCGTTTCACACAAGCGGGTTCTGAGGTATCAGCTTTATTAGGTCGTATGCCATCTGCCGTAGGTTACCAACCTACTTTAGCTACAGAAATGGGTGCGTTACAAGAACGTATTACTTCAACAACTCAAGGTTCAATTACTTCAATTCAAGCGGTTTATGTACCGGCCGATGATTTAACTGATCCCGCTCCAGCGACTACATTTGCTCACTTAGATGCAACAACAGTATTATCACGTAACTTAGCTGCAAAAGGGATTTATCCTGCCGTAGATCCATTAGATTCTACTTCAACAATGTTACAACCTGGGATTGTTAGTGAGGAACATTATGAAATTGCCGAAACTGTAAAAGAAACTTTACAACGTTACAAAGAATTACAAGATATTATTGCTATTTTAGGTATTGATGAATTATCTGAAGAAGATCGTATGACTGTTGCTCGTGCACGTAAAGTTGAACGTTTCTTATCTCAACCGTTCTTCGTAGCTGAAATTTTTACAGGTTCTCCAGGGAAATACGTAAGTTTAGAAGATACAATTAAAGGCTTTACGATGATTTTAAATGGTGATTTAGATGATTTACCGGAACAGGCGTTCTACCTTGTAGGAAATATTGACGAAGCAATTTCAAAAGCAGAAACTCTAAAATAAGGAGTAATTAATATATGGTTATGAACATTCGCGTTCTAACACCCGATAGAGTTATTTGTTCTACAACAGCAGATGAAGTTATTCTACCTGGACTAACTGGTCAAGTTGGTGTATTAGATGGACATGCTACTTTAATAACTGCTCTAGATACAGGGTTACTTAGAATTAAATTAGCTGATAAATGGACACCTATTATTTTATGTGGTGGTTTAGCAGAAATTGATCGTAATCGTGTTACAGTTCTAGTAAATGACGTAGAAGAACTTGTTAGTATTGACTTAAGCGAAGCTACTACAGAGTTAGAAAAGGCTACATCAGCACTTGAAAAAGCTGAAACAAGTAAAGCAAGACTTGATGCTTCAGTTGAATTAAAAAAAGCTACAGCACGTCTTGAAGGTATAAATTACTTATCGTAAAATATAATATCGGTAAAAAAACTTTCATACTTTTTTACCGATATTATATTTTATTTTCTATAGATATAGATATTTTGAGTCGAAAATGAAACATCATATTTTTACTTAACAAATATTATAAGAAACAAAAACTCTATAAATTAACTTTATGGTAACAAACTCTGATTTTAACTTTACAAATAATGAAGCAGTAATTTTAGAATTGCCGTTTTCAGAACATATTGAAGAACTTAGACAGAGGTTATTCCATATATTTTGGATAATTTTATTTTTAACGTGTATAGCTTTTATCGAAGTTAAACTTTTAGTTAAAATATTAGAACTCCCTGTTGACAATGTAAAGTTCTTTCAATTATCACCGGGTGAATATTTTGTTTCAACTGTAAAAATTTCTTTTTATACAGGTTTACTTTTTGGGAGTCCCTTTGCAATTGGACAAATTATCTTATTTTTATTGCCGGGCTTAACGAAAAAGGAAACAAAAGTTATTTTACCTTTATTGTTGAGTTCATTATGTTTGTTTGGTTTAGGTTTACTTTTTTCTTACTATGCTTTAATTCCTGCAGCTTTAAATTTTTTTTTAAACTATAGCGATGAAGTTATTGAACCTCTTTGGTCATTTGATCAATATTTTGAGTTTATACTTGTTCTTTTCTATAGTACAGGTTTAGCTTTTCAAATTCCCATTATACAAATTTTATTAGGATTATTAAATTTTGTCTCAGCTCAACAAATGTTAGGTGCATGGCGATATATAATCCTTCTCTCGACAATTATTGGAGCAGTTTTGACACCTTCTACTGATCCTCTTACGCAATTATTGCTTTCTTTTGCAATATTATTACTTTATTTTTCAGGCGTAGGTATTCTGTTTTTAATAAAAAATTAATTTATATACATATATACTTAAAAAGTATTTAATTCATGGCAACTAACAAGTTTTTTAAAAGTCTTTTATTTACTTTCACGATTGCTATAGGTTTATTTGGTTTTTCTGTAGAAAACTCATTTGCATATCCTGTATTTGCTCAACAAGGATATTCAAATCCACGTGCAGCAAATGGTAAATTAGCTTGTGCTAATTGTCATTTAAACCAAAAAGCTATTGAAATTGAAGCACCGCAAGGTGTACTTCCTAATTCTGTATTTGAAGTTGAAATAAAAGTACCGTACGATGTAAATCGTCAACAAATTAGTGCTGATGGTAAACCAGCAGATTTAAATGTTGGTGGAATCCTTATTTTACCTAAAGGGTTTAAATTAGCTTCTAAAACTCAAATTTCTCCAGAAGTTAAAGCAAAAAATAAAGGTGTATTTATTTCACCATATAGTACAGAGTTTGATAATATATTAGTTGTAGGTCCGATTGCTGGTAAAACACATCAACAACTTATATTCCCTGTTGTTGCACCTGATCCGGATAAAGATCCAGAGGTTAAATATTTAGCATATCCATTCTATGGTGGCGGTAACCGTGGTCGTGGCCAAGTTTACCCAACTGGTGAAAGAAGTAATATAAATACCTTTGGTGCAACTCAAGCTGGTCAAATTACTGAAATTGCAGCTACAGAAAAAAGCGAGTCTAAAATTACAATTGTCAACTCTAATGGTATAACAACTTCTCAAATTATTCCAGCTGGTTTACAATTACTTGTAAAACAAGGTGATATAGTTAAAGTAGAGCAACCATTAAATATTGATCCAAATGTTGGTGGTTTTGGTCAAGAAGAATCAGAAATTGTCTTACAAAGCTCGGCACGAATTATAGGATATTTAGCTTTTTGCTTCTGTTTATTATTAACTCAAGTTCTTTTAGTTCTTAAAAAGAAACAATATGAAAAAGTTCAAGCTGCTGAACTTAATTTCTAATAGTTAATATTTCATAAGAATAACTCTTCCAATTTTAGCTTAAATAAACAGGAGAGAATTCGTTTTAGTAAAAAATTAACAATTTTTTACTAAAACGAATGTAAAGTACAGTAATGAAACTTTTTACTATATCATTAATGGATTTTACTCGAAATGAAGAGTTTTTGAATTTGTATTACCTTATTATTAAGATTAGTCTAGTAATTAATAATTCTTGGATAGATATTTGCAAATTCCATTTAGAATGTTTTTTTATCTATTTTTTTATATGGTCCTACTATTAAATATTTTTAAATTATTTACGTGGTAATATTAATTAATGTGTTTGCTATGCAGACGATGTTATTTAACAGAAAAAATAATTTAAATTTCTAACAATTAGAGGAGTATTATTCTTTATATCTAGAGGCATATAAAAATGTATACCAAATACTACTTTTTATTAAAAAGTAGTATTTGGTATACATTTAATTTTTTTTAAATTGAGTAAATTTTCTTTTTAATTTAATTAATCCTCAATTTCAAATATTTCTTTAAAGACTTTGGATACTTTATCACCAGAATCAATTGATTCTAATGGATCTTTTCGTAAACGGTGACGTAAGCATAACGTAATAATACGTTCAATATCTTTTATTGTTACTTTTTCCTGACCATTGTATGCTGCATGTGCTTTTGCAGCACGATTTGTTACAATATCACCTCTAAGACCATCTACATCTAATTGACTACAAACTTCGGATATTTTAACCCTTAGATCATAATCAAGTTGAACATTTGGTAATAATTTTTGGGCAGCTACAATTCGCTCGCGCAATTCTTGTTGTTTAGCTTCATAATTTTCCAACCAAAGCATTGGTGTTTGATCGAACGATGTTCGTTCTTCAACTACTTTTACACGTAAAATTGGATCTTTAACTGTACGAATCTCGGCATGCATGCCAAATCGATCTAATAGTTGTGGTCGTAATTCCCCTTCCTCAGGGTTACCTGATCCAACTAGTACAAATCGAGCCGGATGACGAATTGAAATTCCTTCTCGTTCAACCGTATTCCAACCAGAAGCTGCTGAATCTAATAAAATATCTACTAAATGATCATCTAATAAATTAACTTCATCAACATAAAGTATCCCTCTATTAGCCTTTGCTAATAATCCGGGTTCAAAAGCTTTTACACCTTCAGTTAATGCTTTTTCAATATCAATTGTACCACAAACACGATCTTCCGTTGCACCTAAAGGTAAATCTACCATTGGAATTTTGATAAATTCTGTTTCCAATTTTTCACCTTTTTGAATGGCAGTTTTTACTTCATTTCCCATTAAATCTAAGTCTGATTTATGTGAGTTAAAAGGATCATCTTTTACGACTTCAATTTCAGGAAGTAAATCAGCAATAGCTCTAATTGTCGTAGACTTCCCTGTGCCGCGGTCTCCCATAATCATAACTCCCCCAATCTTTGGGTCAATTACATTCAATTGTAAAGCTAGTTTCATTTCTTCTTGGCCTACAATTGCAGTAAATGGGAAAACAGGTGAAGCAAATTTTTTTAAATCTTTTGTTACCATAACTATCAATTAAATATATATATTTTTGACAAAAGTTTAAATTATTGGTAAAGGGTTGAACCTAAACGAATAGCTAAAACACTTGCTAATAAAGCAGACATTAATGCAATATAAACTTGAAAATCAGTAATCATAATATTGTTTTTTATATAAATTTCTAACGTAAATTGATTCTAAGGAACTAGAGCATATTAGTTTGTAACATTACCTACCCTAACAAATTATATTTAGATTATAGTTTAAATCTCTAATTTAAATATAATTTGTTACTTTTTATAAGTTACCAACTTGATTTAGTAACACCTGGCAATAAACATTGGTGAGCCATTTCCCGTAAAACATGTCGTGATAGTCCAAAATCTCGATAGAAGCCTCTAGGGCGCCCTGTTTTCCAACAACGATTTCGAATACGAATTTTAGAACTGTTCCTAGGTAAACGTTGAATTTTTGAATGAATTTCTAATTTTAAATTAAAGTCGCTAGTACTATTATATTCGTCTAACAATACTTGACGTTTTGATTCATATTTCTGGTTTAATTTAATTCGTTTTTTCTCTCTTTCAATCATACTTTTTTTTGCCATAAACTTACCTAAATTTTCAAATGTATTTTAAATTGGAATAAATATTAATAATAAAGCTACGAAGAAATTCGGCTTCCAAACTTTCTATATTTTAGACTAATTGTATATTTATACCGTTTATATAGCAATATTTAAAATCTAGAAATTAGCAATCTATATAACTTTTAATACTAAAAAATATTAATATTTTAATTTATCTAGATTGCTAAGCTAATTTTGAAATATAAGTTGATTTTTTATTTGGTAAAATTGTGTAAGTACTTAATAAAGAGCGGAATTCATCACCTTCCATGGTTTCTACATCTAATAATCGTTCGACAATCAAATCAATAATTACGCGATTATCTAGAATTATTTGTAGAGCTTTTTCTTCACAATAATTAATAATTTTACATACTTCATCATCAATTCTATCGGCGATACTTTCAGCATATTCCGAATCTTGATTCATTGTTCCACCTAAAAATACTTGACCATTACTTTCATCTTCTAAAGCTATTGGGCCAATATTGGACATACCAAAACGAGTTACCATTTGACGTGCTAAATTTGTAACTTGTTGTAAGTCACTACTTGCACCAGTTGTAACTTCTGGATCCCCAAAAATAATTTGTTCTGCTGCACGACCACCTAATGTTGCTATGATTCTTGCTAATAATGCTGAGCGAGAAATTAAACTTTGATCTTCTTCTGGTGTAAACCAGGTTAAACCTTTTGCTGTTCCTCTTGGAGTGATTGTAATTTTTTCTACTTCATCGTGTGATTGTAGGACTGTTCCTGTAATAGCATGTCCAACTTCATGGTAAGCAATTAATTTTTTATTTTTACTGTCTTCCATTGGGGCGCCTGCAATACCACCTATAATCCGATCAATAGCTTGATTAACTTCATTCTTTGAGATTGTTGATTTTTTATATCTTGTTGCCAGAATTGCAGCTTCATTTAATAAGTTCGCTAAATCTGCACCTGAGAATCCGGGAGTCCTATTTGCTAATTGAACTAATGAAACATCTTCTCCTAAAGGTTTGTTTTTAGCGTGAACTTTTAAAATACTTATGCGCCCTAATCGGTCTGGTAAATTAACTGTAACTTGTCTGTCAAACCGTCCAGGACGTAATAATGCTGCATCCAAAATATCCACACGATTTGTAGCACCAACAACGATAACACCTTTATTTTCTTTAAACCCATCCATTTCAGTTAGTAACTGATTTAGTGTTTGTTCACGTTCATCGTTTCCACCACCAACACCAGCACCACGCTCTCGACCTACAGCATCAATTTCATCAATAAATACAATACAAGGAGCATTTTCAGCAGCTTTTTGAAATAAATCCCTTACTCTTGCTGCTCCAATACCAATAAACATTTCAACGAATTCCGAACCAGCTACACTAAAAAATGGAACGTCTGCTTCATTTGCAATTGCTTTCGCTAATAATGTTTTCCCCGTTCCTGGAGGTCCAACCAATAAAATTCCTTTTGGAATTTTTGCACCGACAACTGTATATTTTTCAGGTTCTTTTAAAAAGGAAACAATTTCTTCAAATTCTGCTTTTGCTTCGTCAATTCCAGCAATATCACTAAAATTAATTCCCGTATCAGGACGACGTTCAAATCGTGCTGTCGATTTACCTAAACTTAATGGTGATTGGCCTGAACCACCACCAAAATTTTCAGAATTTTGAAAGAAATAAACTAGCCCAGCAATAAAAATTAATGGTAAAAGTAAATTACTTACTATAGTAACAAAAAGATTTTTTTGTTCTGCTGGATGAGCATCAAAATCAATATTATATTCTTTTAATTTTTGGATTAATTGAGAAGCTCCAACTGGAATTTCAACGCGAATTGTTTGTGGACGGTTCCCTAATTCCGGGCTAGAGGCTTGAACTATAGCATTTCGACTATTATCGTATAAATCAACTTGTTTTACCCATCCCATTTCTAAATATTCTAAGAAACGTCCATAAGTCATACGTGAACTTACGACGTTTTGGTTTAATTGGGCTTGATTTCTGATAGCTTCTGGGCCTTCAGGAGTTTGTATTCCAAATGTTTTGAAACTTAAATCAATAATACTAATAAGAATTAATCCTATTAGCAATGCTCGTAAAATTTGTTGTCCCATTTTTTTATTGTAATTAATTTTTATATAAATCTGGCTTTACAATTGATTGTAACATATAGAAAATAGTAAAAACAACAAAACTTTTGTATCGTTTTGCTTAATACTATTTATAGAAAGATGCCTTAAGAAAATTTAGATCTTAACTATTGCGTTTTTATTTCTTTAACAGTAGTATAGTCATGTATTCATTCTATCCATTTAAATGGCTAAAAATCCTTTTTATAGTCAAAGTATTTATGGTTTAAACTGATATATGTAAAACATAGCTGGTGTAGCTCAACGGTAGAGCAACGGATTTGTAATCCGTAGGTTGGGGGTTCAAATCCCTTCACCAGCTTTCAGAAAATTAGAATCG
>Ga0315905_10000128_pt1:72500-75000 | contig 80921 bp, 78 predicted proteins | sample LakEriMetagenome_5_FD_203522 | JGI IMG/M metagenome (GOLD analysis project Ga0315905, IMG submission 203522) | Freshwater fungal communities from buoy surface, Lake Erie, Ohio, United States - Buoy 4 MA121 | ecosystem: Environmental > Aquatic > Freshwater > Lake | place: USA: Lake...
TGACAAGTGTAAACTTTGGTTGGTTAATCCGTTCAATTCATCGTTGGTCAGCAAGTATGATGGTTATGATGTTAGTTTTACATGTGTTCCGCGTATATTTAACTGGTGGGTTTAAAAAACCTCGAGAATTGACATGGGTAACAGGGGTAATTTTATCTGTTGTGACTGTTTCTTTTGGTGTAACAGGTTATTCTTTACCATGGGATCAAGTAGGATTCTGGGCATGTAAAATTGTAACTGGGGTTCCTGCAGCTGTTCCAATTGTTGGGCCACCATTAGTTTTAATTTTACGTGGTGGTGAAAGTGTTGGACAAAGTACTCTTACTAGATTCTATAGTGCGCATACTTTTGTTTTACCGTTAGCGGCTGCAGTTTTAATGTTAACACATTTCTTAATGATTCGAAAACAAGGTATTTCAGGACCTCTTTAATCTGAATTATGTAATTTAAATTTAATTTTTTGATAAGGAAATATTATGTCAGTAATTAAGAAACCAGATTTAACAGATCCAAAATTAAGAGCAAAACTTGCTAAAGGCATGGGCCATAATTATTATGGTGAGCCCGCTTGGCCAAATGATTTATTATATCTTTTCCCTGTTTGTATTTTAGGAACATTTGCTTGTTGTATTGGCCTAGCAGTAATGGCTCCTACTCAGATGGGTGAACCTGCCGATCCATTTAATACTCCATTAGAAATTTTACCGGAGTGGTATTTTTTCCCAACTTTTAATTTATTACGTATATTACCAAATAAATTATTAGGAGTTTTAGCAATGGCTGCGGTTCCTGCTGGATTAATTACAGTACCGTTTATTGAAAATGTAAATAAATTCCAAAATCCATTCCGTCGTCCAATTGCAAGTTTAGTTTTTATTTTTGGCTTTATCTTTGCTGTTTGGTTTGGTATCGGAGCATGTTTACCTATTGATAAAGCTGTTTCATTAGGGTATTGGTAAAGTGTTTAATTATATTAGAACTTTTTTGGTAGAAATTTTTTTCTACCAATATATATTTTTTATTTTGTATTTTAAATTTTTTAAAAAAGGTCTTGACATCCTTATCAAGGATTTTATAAAATTATTCTTGCATCATATGATGTAATATTAGAAACTTAAAATTAATATTAAAGCATTAATTTTACTAATATAATATTTTATAATGGTAAAATATGTTCATAAACAATTTACAATTTTGGTTGAGTAGTGTTTTATTTTTATTAATTAATATTGATCAAGAGACACTTCTTGATTTTTTGAATATTGATAGCCCTTTTAATAATGAAGATTATTCATATTTAGGTGGAGCATCTACAATTACAACACCGGTTTCTTTTGAGACTTTTAAATTAGTAATACAATCTATTTGGAAACACTATCAACATGGTTTAGGGTTTGTTGATATCGAAAATATTGCACTTTTTATTTTAGTTGTAAGATTTATTTTTCTTTCTAAAAAATATAATATCAAAACCGGGTTTTTTATTACCTGTATTGGTTTAGGTGCAGGCTATTTATGGTATATGCATTTAAGAGATTTAGCCTATTTTTATATGCGTACCTTATGGATGTGTCCTTTAACTCACAATCTTGCATATGATTTTGGTGAGATTTATTATCAACAAATGAGTGAGTTTTCAAAAGCTGGTACACGTTTTGATAGTCGGACATTTTATGGTCCGGCAATTCGCGCTTTTATAGATATAACAAGTAATGAAAATTATCGTTATGATCCAATATCAATGATTTGGACTTATCTACCAACTGATATTAAGTTTTTAAGTGATAAAATATATTATTTTATAACTTTAAAAGCTATTCCACAAACTTATCGCTTTATAGATACGCAAATAACTAATTTATCAGGTATGTTATGGTATACTTTTATAGTTCGGATAAATAAACGTTATTGTCCGTATCTATTAAGGTGGCATTGGACTTTTTTGTTAGGTTTAGATTTTGTTGAGAGACCATTTATTTATGTTCAATACCGTTTAATATATTACTTAAATGAAATATTGATTCCTAATAGTTATTTTCGTGAAGCCGAGTTAGTAACAAATCTTTTAATTACCTTGGTAGCTGCTCAATATATATTTATTACTTTAGGGATGTTGCATGCTTTGTGTGGTCAATATTTTTATTTTCCGTTTCTTACAGAAAATACGGAACTACATATTGGTTTAAGACCGAAAGAAAGTATTTATAGCGGGGGTCATACAATTTGGCAAAATAAAAGAGCTTATATGATTAGTCGACAAGCTTCTTCCAAATTAAAGAAATATCGTTTTGGAACCATTCGATCAGCTTATAGCAGATTACCTCGATTTTGGTATGGTTGGTTAGGACGTGGGACTTTAGATGATCTTACAAATCAAGAATATGAACAATATTTAAAAAATAAAGATAATAAAGGTTCAATTCAAAAAGCAAAACGCCGAAATTCAAAAATTCGATGGGAATATCGACAAGAACGATTAAAAAAACGCTTTATTCAACTA
>Ga0315905_10000128_pt1:77500-80921 | contig 80921 bp, 78 predicted proteins | sample LakEriMetagenome_5_FD_203522 | JGI IMG/M metagenome (GOLD analysis project Ga0315905, IMG submission 203522) | Freshwater fungal communities from buoy surface, Lake Erie, Ohio, United States - Buoy 4 MA121 | ecosystem: Environmental > Aquatic > Freshwater > Lake | place: USA: Lake...
TGAAATTGCAGCACTATTATTAATCGATAAATTAAGAAAGAATTTAGGAATTACAGCAAATAGTCCAGGTTTACATATGTCTTTTACCGGAAGTCCGGGTACGGGTAAAACAACTGTAGGATTAAAAATGGCTGATATCTTATTCCAATTGGGCTATATAAAAAAAGGTCATTTGTTAACGGTTACACGTGATGATTTAGTTGGTCAATATATTGGGCATACTGCTCCTAAAACAAAAGAAGTTCTTAAAAAAGCTATGGGCGGTGTGCTATTTATTGATGAGGCGTATTATCTATATAAGCCGGATAATGAAAGAGACTATGGTTCTGAAGCAATTGAAATTTTATTACAGGTAATGGAAAATCAACGTGATGAGCTAGTGGTTATCTTAGCTGGATATAAAGAACCAATGGATAAGTTCTACGAATCAAATCCAGGTTTATCTTCACGAATTGCAAACCATATTGATTTTCCTGATTATTCAGTTGAAGAATTACTAACGATTGCAAAAATGATGTTAGAAGAACAACAATATCAATTAACACCTCAAGCTGAGATTGCATTGACTGATTACATCGCTAGGAGAAAACAAAAACCTTTATTTGCTAATGCTCGTAGTATTAAAAATGCATTAGATAGAGCTCGAATGCGTCAAGCAAACCGTATTTTTGATAGTCGAGGTCAAGTATTAACTAAAAAAGAGTTAGTTAATATTGAAGCTGATGATATATTACAAAGTACAGTATTCAATTAAAAACTATAAATTTTTTAATCTATCAATATGAGTTTATTAATTGTTGGAGGAACAGGTACTTTAGGACGTCAAATCGTATTACAGGCTTTAACTAAAGGTTATCCAGTTAGATGTTTAGTTCGTAATTTTCGTAAGGCTAATTTCTTAAAAGAATGGGGCGCAGAATTAATTTATGGTGATTTAAGTATCCCCGAAACGATTCCTCCATGTCTTCAAGGTATTACTGCTCTTATTGATGCTTCAACAAGCCGTCCGTCTGATCTAGATATAGTAAAAACGGTTGATTGGGATGGCAAGTTAGCCTTAATTGAAGCTGCAAAGGCAGCCAAAATTAAACGATTTATATTTTGTTCTACACAAAACTTAGATCAGTTTTCGAACATTCCTTTAATGAAAATGAAACAAGGAATTGAAATTAAACTAAAAGAGGCACAAATTCCTTATACAATTTTTCGTTTAACAGGTTTTTATCAAGGTTTAATTGAACAATATGCTATTCCAATTTTAGAAAATTTACCTATTTGGGTAACAAATGAAAATACTTGTGTATCTTATATGGATACACAGGATATTGCAAAATTCTGTTTAAAAGCTTTGCAACTTCCTAAAACTGAAAATAAAACCTTCTTTTTAGGAGGTCCAAAAGGGTGGGTTTCTTCAGAAATTATAAATTTATGTGAACAACTTGCTGGCCAATCAGCTAAGGTTAATCAAATTCCACTTTTCATTTTAAAAATAATTACTAAATTTTTAGGTTTCTTTGAATGGGGTCAAAACATTAGTGATCGTTTAGCTTTTGTAGAAATTTTAAATGTTGAAAATGATTTTTCAAAATCGTCGTTTGATTTGTATAAAACTTTTAAAGTTAAATCAAATGAAATTAATCAGTTAGATGATTATTTCCTAGAATATTTTATTCGTCTATTAAAACGATTAAGAGATATTAATTTTGAAGACATTCAAAAACAAAAAAATTTAATAATTTAAAATTCATATTTTTGTATGAATTATGTTATTTTTACTGTAAAAGTTATCAAAAATTCAGGACAAAGTTTTTTTTCAGATGGAACATCTCTTACTGAATTAACAGTTCAACTACCTCAAGTTCGAAAAAATAATAGTAAGATTATACTTCAAGTTTCAATTTGGGGTAAGCTTAGTTATGATGTTGCGAAATATTATCAACCTGATGATTACATTATAATTGAAGGCTACATATCAATTAAGAATATAGATACAGATCGTGTTGTTAATTCGTTAAATAAACAAGTTGAAATTTCTGTTTTTAAACTTTATCCTTTATTTTTAAAATCATAACGAGTTATTAAAAAATGAATAATTAAGATTTTTTATTCAATTAAATAAGTCATAATTATTATATTTTAGTATAATGAATATTATTAAAAACAGTTTTTAGGAAAAATTAAATGTTAACTTTAAAAATTTTAGTTTACACAACAGTTATCTTTTTTGTTTCTTTATTTATTTTTGGTTTCCTTTCAAGTGATCCTTCACGAAATCCTAATCGTCGTGACCTTGAATAATTGATAAAAACTAGAGCTCAAATATTTTCTACTAATCTTTTGCGCTCTAGTTTACATTTGTAATTGTGTCTTTTTAAATTCTACTTATTTACGTAATTATTAGTTTGTTTAAATTAGTATTAACTATTTAAATAAAAATCGTTTTTTATTTAAAACTAAATTACAATGTATATTAGTAATTTTAATTTTTATGAGATTTTTTACTAAATTATATATTTTTAATTCTTTTGATTTTTAATGAAACGTGTCAATTTATTAACTTTATTGTTCGCTGTTTTAATAGCTTTAACTCCAACTCACGCGCTAGCTGACATTGGTGGTTTAACAAAATGTAGTGAATCTTCTGCTTTTACAAAACGATTAAATGCAAGTGTAAAAAAATTAGAGCAGCGAGCGAGTCAATATGAAGTAGATTCTCCACCAGCTTTAGCATTAAAACAACAAGTTGAGCGTACAAAAGCTCGATTCGATAAATACTCTCGGTCGGAATTGTTATGTGGGACAGATGGATTACCTCATTTAATTGCAGATGGACGGTGGAGTCATGCAGCAGAATTTATATTACCAGGATTTGGGTTTATATATATTTCTGGTTGGATTGGATGGGTTGGGCGTAAATATTTACGTGCAGTAAGTACAAGCGCTAATCCTAGTGAAAGTGAAATTATTATTAATGTTCCTTTAGCCCTAAAAATCATGACAACAGGTTATATTTGGCCAGTTTTAGCATGGCAAGAATTAATCAGTAACGAGTTAGTGGCAGTTAGTGAAGAAATAACTGTATCACCACGTTAAATTTATTAATTATTTAAACTAATATTGATTTTATTGATATGAATGACTTTCAAAAATATCTATCAACAGCTCCTGTTCTTTTAACATTGTGGATGACATTTACTGCAGGATTTATTATTGAAATAAATCGATTTTTCCCTGATATGTTAGGACTATATTTTTAAATTTTAAATAAATTTAAAAATTAATTGTTCGATTATTAAATTTTGTAAATAATCGAACAAATTTTTGTATATTCCCTGAAATAATATTTTGTGAAAGGTAACTTATATTTTGATTCAGAATATACTTTAACTTTTGAATCGGGATAGTAGGATTTGAACCTACG